>JGI12048J13642_10327560_pt1 | contig 55199 bp, 55 predicted proteins | sample ElkSlonscriptome_16_FD_13642 | JGI IMG/M metagenome (IMG submission 13642)
GAAACCGCCTGATACCCGGCGGCGCATCCGGGCTGCGCCGGATGCGCCGGCAAGGGCCGTGTCAGGCCGCGATGGCTGCGTCTGCCTGCTCTTCCCAGGCGAGGCCCGGGAGGTAGCGGGCATCGACCCTTCCATCCTTCAGCGTGAAGAGGTGGAGCCAGCCATTGTCGAACAGGGCGGCGACATCAGGGTGGCGTTCGAGAATGTCGATGATCGCCTCGCGCGGGGCCTCGATCATCACCGACAGGCGCAGCGGTTCGTGAGCGAGCCTTTCGCCGTCATGCACGCCCTGCCAAGGCAGGCCCGGGCGCAGGCGGCCGCTGTTCCCTTCGATCACGCCGATCCCGCCGACGACGTTGTGGATCAGCTTGTTACCGCCGCCGAAGGTTTCCGGCGCGACGGAAGAGCCGTAATATTGCAGGCTGATCCAGCTCGCGACGACAACGGGCGCGGTGATGATGAGTTCAAGCGTCGCGAAGCCAACGTCGGCCTGCCAATCGTAGGAATGCAGGAAGGCCCGCCCGCCGAGATCGCGTCCCGCAGTCGCTTCACGAGGGGCGGCGATGAAGGCTGCGCACCCGGCAAGGCCCCATTCGGGACGGATCTCGGCCCAATTGGTCGCCCGTGCCGGCACGGTGGAGGCCTTCGCCCCCGGCATGCGCAGGGCGCGTTCGGCGCGAGTGATCTCTCCCGCCGCGCTGAGCCATTTACGGACCTGCGCAAGGTCGCTCTCGCGCCCGGCGGTCTGGCCGTCCTCGTAGATCGTGATCGCGTCGGTCGTGGTGTCGTGGAGCCCGGCGACGAACAGCGTGTCGTCGGCGACCTCGATGCCGCGCTCCTTGAGGCCCGCGCGGGTTTCGGGATCGTTGAGCAGCACCGCGAGCAGGCGGGCGGAAACCTCGCCCGTGTAGCCGCCGCAGGCGCCGCAATGATAGGCGCTCTCATGCGGGTTGTTGGTCACGTTGCCGCCATGGCCGAGCAGGAGGACGATCCTGCCGTGGCCCTTGGTGAGGCTCATCGCCTTCAGCACCGCAGCGCCCGTTTCGCCCTTTGTCGCGGCATCGAGGCCGCCGATCACCTGCGGCGTCGGTTCGGCCTTGTCGCCCTTGCCCGCAAGGCCGAGCGCCGAGCGGATGAGTTTAACCGAATAGAGCGGGCCCATCGCCTCGACAAACGCGAAGGAGGAAACCGCCGCCTGCCGGAACCGGCCCCAGGCGCGGCTGGCGCGCAGAGAAATGCGGTCGGCGCGGTCCTTTTCCGGATCGCCCTGGCTCGTGGTTTCGATCGCCGGGTTCAGCAGGACCGGCAGGCGCGCCTCTATCGTATCGGAAGCATGGGAGCGGTGAGCGAGCGGCAGGCCGAAAAAGCCCGCGAACCCGATCGTCTCGATTCCTGCGTCGACGCTTTCGAGCGCGCGGCGGAAGACTTCGGAACGCACGTCGATGCAGAATGCGGCCTGCAGTTCGGGCCGCTCGGGCGTTTCGCCAGCGCCGTCGAGCGCGGCGGCGAGGCCGCGCTGGTGCGCGCGGTCGGCGGCGTCCTGCAGGATCGCGAGCACGACCTGTTCGGCCGACGGCTCTACCGGCTGTTCATGGGCGGCGACCGTCTCGGCCCAGCGTTCGGCGATCGCGGGGACGTGGGCGAGCAGCGCTTCTTCAAATATCAGCCGGATCCCCAGCAGATCGGCCATGGTGCGGTCGGTGTCCTCCTTGAGTTCGGCCTGCCACAGCATCCAACGGGCATGCTGCGACCAACCGCCGAGGCTCATGAAGAGACGGTGGAAGGCGGTCTCGGCGGCCTCGTCGGTGATGCCGAGCGCTTCGGAAGCGAACAGGATCGCGCGTTCCGCGGTGTCGGGTGCTTCAGCGACATGAGCGCAGAAACCCTTGAGCCCGGCGATCTCCGGCGTGAGGTCGTGGATCGCCCATTCCCGCCAGGCTGAGAAGGCATCGGCCCCTGGCGTCGGCGTCCACAGCGCCTGACCGCGATCGAAATGCCCGGCCGCCCAAAGGCCGAAGGTCTTTTCGATGACGGAGGGCCAGTCTGTTCCAGTGGCTTCGGCGGCAAGGTCGGCGACGGTCGGCAGGGCGCGCGGGGGCGGGGAGGTCTCGGCATTGCCGGCGGCGACCTTCAGCGCGGAGACGGTCCTGGGCTTGAGCGGCGAGTTCGACGCTTCGAGCGCGGCTTCGAGATCGACCTCGGTGATGCGCCCTGCCCGGATCGCGGCGGTGTAATCGGTCGCGGCCTGTGTCGCGCGGCTCCCGCTAACCCGTGCAAGCCGAGCGGCGGCGGTGGCGAGGTCTTCCTTGGTCTGGCCGAGAAAGGGATTGACCGCGACCGTTGCGTCGAGCGGGAAGGCCGGGGGGATCGCGCGCGCGGCGGCTTCGGCAGCTTCGAGCACCTTGGAGAGGCGGACCGGTGTGATCTGGGACTGCTTGAGGAACATGGCGTGTCTCCGGAGAAATCAGGATGCGTGCGGGCGATCAGTTCGAGCGGGTCGTGCGAAAGCCGCCGATAGCCCGGTCGAGCAGCGCGTTCATGTAAAGGCCGTTGGCGAGATGGACCCGCAGCCCTGCAGTCGAGGGATGGTGCGACCACTGCGGGAACAGCGCCTGTGCGAAGGCGACAACGCCGAAGCTGGCGACCGCGATAACGATCAGCGCCCATTCGAGATCGCCCGGGACCGGCGCTGCCGGCAGCAGCGGGCCCCATGCCGCCTCGGCCAGCGCCTGGAAGGAGAAATAGCCGATCGCGGCCGCGAGCGAGGCCATGGCCGTACGCTTCGACAGGGCCATCGGCGCCTGGTCGGCAAGGCCCTGCGCGACGAGATAGGCGACACCGAAGATCAGGATGCCGCCGAGAGCCAGCGCCTGCGGGGTCTTGGGCCCGAACAGCGCCGTGAACGCGAAGGCGATGCCGGCATAGAGCAGGATGGCGAGGCCGAAGCTCTTGAGCACCGCTCCGAAATCGGCCGGGGCGACCGGGCCGGGGCGGCGGATGCTCGCGACATCCTCTACCGCGCCGCCCGAGGAGAGGAAGGCATGCGCCTTGTAGAGCGAGTGGGCAACGATGTGCAGGAGCGCCAGCGTCCACAGGCCGAGGCCGCATTGCAGCAGCATGAAGCCCATCTGCGACACGGTCGACCAGGCCAGCGCCGTCTTGACCGCGCTCTGGGTCAGCATGACCGCTGCGCCGAACAGGGCGGTGAACCCGCCGAGCATGACGAGCGCGGCCATTGCGCCCGAACTCGACTGGACGAGATCGGCATTGGCGATCAGCAGCACGCCCCCCGAATTGATGATGCCCGCATGGAGCAGGGCGGAGACCGGGGTGGGCGCTTCCATCACTTCGGTCAGCCAGCCGTGCAGCGGGAAGGCGGCGGTCTTGAGACCGGCGGCGACGACGATGCAGGCGATCGCAACTGTGACGGCGAGGTCGATCCCCTGCGACTGTGCCAGCGCTGAGAGGGCGGCAAGCTCGGTCGTGCCGAAAGTGACTGCAAGAATCGCGGCGGCCGCAAACAGCATCAGATCGCCGCAATGCCATACGATCGCGAACTTGGTCGCAGCCCGGTGCGCCTCGCGCCGCTCCGGATAGAACAGCAGCAGGCGGCGCAGGGTGATGCCGACAAGGAAGGTGGCGATGGCAAGCGTGGTCAGGCTGGCGGCCTGCGCGAAGACGAGAACCGCCGCGAGGGTCGCGAGCATGAGGCCGTGAAAGGCGCCTTCGCGGCTCTCGCCGTCGAGATAGGTGCGGCTGTAGCGCATCACGATCCAGCCGATGAAGCCGACCAGCATCGCCATTGTCGCGGCCACGAGGTCCGCGCGCATGCCGATCGCGTAGATGCCGCTGCCGGCCATGATGTCCGCAGGATCGGCCAGAATGACCTGTGCCAGTCCCCCGATCGTCAGCAGGAAGGTGACGAGCGCAGCCCCTTCCGACAGGCGCGGCAGGGCGCCCGGGCGCATTCCGCCATTGGCAAGCGCGGGCAGTGCGGCCAGCAGCAGGACCAGCGGGGCAAGGAAGGACAGCGAGAGGTCGAAGGGCATGATCGGTCTCCGTTGGAGCGGTTCAGGGCGGGATACCGGGTGCACTCCATCGATAAAATTTCATATTTTCACGGCAACCGTTCTGTTTTATAGAATAATTGCATGCTGAATCTCCATCACCTGCGGCTATTCCGCGCGGTCGCGCGAGAAGGCACGCTGACCGGCGCTGCGAACGCGCTCAACATTTCGCAATCGGCGGTCTCGACCCAGATCAAGGCGCTCGAGGCTTCGCTCGGCCATGACCTGTTCGAACGGCGCGGACGCAATCTCGTCCTGACCGAGGCCGGGCGCATCGCGCTCGATCATGCCGACGAGATATTCCGGGCCGCCGACCACCTTTCGGCGACGCTGAAGAGTGCTGGGGGCCAGCGCCGGGTGTTGCGGATCGGCGCGCTCGCAACCCTCTCGCGCAATTTCCAGATGCAGTTCATGGCTCCCCTGATCGGACGCGAAGATGTCGAGGTCGTGCTCCGTTCGGGCACGCAGGGCAGCCTGCTGCGCGCGCTCGAGGCGCTTTCGCTCGACGTTGTGCTCACCAATCTCCAGCCCGCGCGCGATGCCGCGAGCCCCTATCTCGTCACGCGCCTCGCCGAACAGGGGGTGAGCCTTGTAGGCCCCGCCGACACGCAGGCGCGCGGCAACCTCGCCGAACTGATCGCGCATGAACCGCTGATCCTGCCGACGCCGGAAACCGCCCTGAGGGCGGGCTTCGATGCGCTGCTCGACCGGATGCAGGTGGTCCCGCGGATCGCGGCGGAAGCCGACGACATGGCAATGCTGCGCCTGCTTGCGCGAAGCGGGGCGGGGCTGGCTGTGATCCCGCCGATCGTTGTGCAGGACGAGTTGGCGAGCGGGGCACTCGTGGAGATATCGCGCCTGCCGGACATCACCGAAATATTCTACGCCGTGACGATCCGCAGGCGCTTTCCCAATCCACTGCTCGGCGAAGTGCTAGAGCGGGCCGAAGAGGATCTCGCCGGCTGAGCGCCTGCCGCCGGCGCCCGCGCTATCTCATGGCGCGTGTGTGACGCCTCGGCCGGATTTTCCCTGCAGACGCCCGCGCGCCCTTGCGGCGCTTCACCCCGGGCAGTAAGGCCGCGCGCTCCATTCGAGAGGCTTTCATGAACGACCCCAAACCCGCGCTTACCGCGCGTCCCGTCATCTCTTCGACCGGCCTGTTCACGCCGGCCGAATCGATCACCAACGAAGAATTGGTCGAGAGCTTCAACCGTTTCGTCGACCGCCACAATGCGGCCAATGCCGAGCAGATCGAGGCAGGCAAGGTCGAGCCGCTCGCTCATTCCTCGGTCGAATTCATCGAGAAGGCGAGCGGGATCCGGGCGCGCCACGTCATGGCCAAGGGCCCGATACTCGACCCCGAGATCATGGCCCCGCGCTGGGATGAACGCGGCGATGACGAGCTTTCGATAATGGCCGAAATCGGCGTCGCCGCCGCGCGCGAGGCGCTGGAACGGGCGGGCCGCGATCCGAAGGATGTCGACGCGGTGCTGTGCGCGGCCTCCAACATGCAGCGGCCCTATCCGGCGATGGCGATCGAGATTCAGCAGGCGCTCGGCATTGACGGTTTCGGTTTCGACATGAACGTCGCCTGCTCGTCGGCGACATTCGGTATCCAGACCGCGGCCGACTACGTTCGCGCGGGCAATGCGAAGAGCGTGCTGGTGGTGAGCCCCGAGATCACTTCGGGCCATCTCAACTGGCGCGACCGGGACAGCCATTTCATCTTTGGCGATGTCGCGACCGCAGTGCTGGTCGAGGATGAAGCGATCGCCCCTGCGGCGCACTGGGACATCCTCGGGACCAGGCTGAAGACGGTCTTCTCGAACAATATCCGCAACAATTTCGGCTTCCTGAACCGCGCCCATCCCGAAACGGCCGATACGCCCGACAAGCTGTTCGTCCAGGAGGGGCGCAAGGTCTTCAAGGAAGTCGTGCCGATGGTGGCGGCGATGATCCTCGAAGAGGCAGAACGGCTGGGCGTCGATCCGCAGGCGCTGCGGCGGCTCTGGCTTCACCAGGCCAATGCCGGGATGAACCGCCTTATCGCGCACAAGGTGCTCGGCCACGAAGCCAGCGAGGACGAGAGCCCGACCGTGCTCGATACCTACGGCAACACGTCGAGCGCAGGTTCGATCATCGCCTTCCACCTTCACAGCGAGGACATGGTGGCGGGCGATACCGGGCTCATCTGCAGCTTCGGTGCGGGCTATTCGGCGGGGACCGTGTTCGTGCGCAAGGCCGCCTGATCGCTTGCGGGTCTGCGTGGCAGACCCTAGATGCCCTTCATGGCAGGCGAAATCTACGACAATCAGGGCCGCGGCGATGCCGCCTGGTCCTGGCCCCCGATCCATCCCGAGGGGCGCAAATTCGGTCTGATCGCGGTGGCGGTCAGCCTCTTTTTCCTATCCCCCTGGATCGATATCGAGATCATCGGCTGGCCGCTTCTGCTGCTGTCGCTGGGCGTCTTCGCGTTCTTCCGCGATCCCGAACGCGTCGTGCCTCAGGCGGAGAACGCGATCGTCGCGCCGGCTGACGGGCTCGTCTCGCTCATCACCGAGGTCGAACCGCCCGAGGAAATGGTCGCCGATGACGGATCGGGCAATCCGGGCCTTTCGCCCGGGCCGGTGACGCGCATCTCGATTTTCATGAGCGTGTTCGACGTCCACATCAATCGGGCGCCCGTCGCGGGGACGATCCGGCGGCTGGTCTACATTCCCGGCAAGTTCATGAACGCCGACCTCGACAAGGCGAGCGAGGAGAACGAGCGCCAGCACATCATGATCGAACGCGGCGATGGTGTGGCGATCGCCTTTACCCAGATCGCGGGTCTGGTCGCGCGGCGGATCGTGCCTTTCGTCAAGCCCGGCGACACCGTCGCCAAGGGCCAGCGGGTCGGACTGATCCGTTTCGGTAGCCGGGTCGACGTCTATCTTCCGGCCGGGACCGATCCCAAGGTGCTGATCGGCCAGAGCGTCATTGCGGGCGAGACCGTCCTGGCCGAGATCGGAACGCAGGGCCTGATCGAAGGCATCTCCCAGTGACGGCCGCAGTGATCGCCTGCACTGCCTTGCCCGGGGCCGCTCTGGCGAGGCTCGGGTGAGCCGGCCGCCGCGCCGCAAGACCGGTCCGGTGGTGCCCGCGCGCATCGGCCCCAAGGCGGCCGAGGACGAGGACGGCAAGGCCGCCCCTGATGCCACCGGCCTGACGCTGCGGGCGATGCTGCCCAACGCGATCACTGCCGCGGCATTGTGTTCGGGCCTCACGGGCATCCGTTTCGCGATCGAGGGCCAGTGGTCCTACGCCGTGCTCGCGGTGATCCTGGCGGGTGTGCTCGACGGCATCGATGGGCGCATCGCGCGGCTTCTGAACGCCCAGTCGCGTTTCGGGGCAGAGCTCGACAGCCTTGCCGATTCGCTGTCTTTCGGCATGGCCCCGGCGATCATCATCTATCTCTGGTCGCTCAATGAATTCGAACGTTTCGGCTGGTTCGCCGCGCTCGCCTTTGCGATCTGCTGCGCACTCCGGCTAGCGCGGTTCAATGCGCGGATCGACGTCGACGACCAGCCGCACAGGTCCGCCGGTTTTCTGACGGGTGTCCCCGCGCCGGTCGGTGCGGGGCTCGCCTTCGCGCCGTTCTACCTATGGCAGGAGACAGGTTTCGCGCTGCTGCGCGACCCTGTCGCGCTGTCCGCCTGGCTCGCGCTGATCGCCGTGCTCATGATCTCGAACATGGCGACGCTGAGCTGGGCCGTCGTCCGCCCGCGTCGCAATATCCGCCTGTTCCTAATCGCACTCGCGGCGCTGTTCTTCGCCGTGCTTCTGTTGGAGCCGTGGTGGTCGCTCGCCGCGATGAGCACGGGCTATCTCGCGACGATGCCCTACGGGCTTTATCGTTATGGCCGGATCAAGCGACGCCGCGCAGCCGAAGCGCGCGACAGGGACGCTGCTGCTGCAGAAGGCTAGGGCGCTGCGCGCGCATGCCGGCGCGGCGCAGGCGAATTTCGCGATGTGCGATTTCGGGCACGAAGCCCGCCGACAGCAGAGCGCGCTCCCGCCGCAACGCGACGAGCGCATGGCGAGCGCGCAGCCAGCTGTCGACCAGGGTGAGCCCGGTTGCGAGCGTCGTGACGATAACGAGAGCGGCGATGACAAGAGCGATCATGGCGGTTTTCCTGCTTGCGTATCCGAGCGTTCAATCTTTGTTCCGCAAGCTTGTTCTATAAGTGTTCTCCGGGGTCAAGCATTTTGTTCTCCAAATGTTTCTCGTGGAACATTTCGGTGGCTTTTCCCGGCGCGAACGTCTATCGGCGCAGCCCTCGCGAGGAAAAGCGGGCGAATCGCGCCCGGACCTCCCGCGAAATTCACATGGAAGGCGCCCATACCGGTGCCGCAGGCGGGCGATCCGCGGCGGTTCCAGCCTTCCAGAGGAACAACCGGAAAGGAAATACCTATGGCGGGCACCACCGTCACGATGCAGCAATTGATCGAGGCCGGCGCGCATTTCGGCCATCAGACCCACCGCTGGAACCCGCGGATGAAGCCGTACATCTTCGGCGCCCGCAATGGTGTTCACATCATCGACCTGTCGCAGACCGTGCCGCTCTTCGCGCGCGCTCTCGATTTCGTGGAGCAGACTGTCCGCGCGGGCGGCAAAGTGCTGTTCGTCGGTACCAAGCGCCAGGCGCAGGAGCCGATCGCGGAAGCCGCGCGCCAGTCCGGTCAGCACTTCGTCAACCACCGCTGGCTGGGCGGCATGCTCACCAACTGGAAGACGATCAGCCAGTCGATCCGTCGCCTCAAGAACCTCGAGGAGCAGCTTTCGGGTGAGACGCACGGCCTCACCAAGAAGGAAATCCTTCAGCTCACGCGTGAACGCGACAAGCTCGAGCTCTCGCTCGGCGGCATCCGCGACATGGGCGGCATCCCGGACGTCATGTTCGTGATCGACGCCAACAAGGAAGACCTTGCGATCAAGGAAGCGGCCGTTCTCGGCATTCCGGTGATCGCGGTGCTCGACACCAATGTCGATCCGACCGGCATCGCCTTTCCCGTCCCCGGCAATGACGATGCGAGCCGCGCGGTTCGTCTCTATTGCCAGGCGATCGGCGATGCGGCGCGTGCGGGCAAGGGCGGCGCGGCGCACGATTCGGGCGAGGATGTCGGCGCCATGGCCGAACCCCCGGCCGAACCCGCTGCCGAGGAAGCCCCGGCCGAAAACGCCTGAGCGGCAAATCCCGCGCGTCAATCGCGCGTCACAAACAACGATTAGCGCGCCGGGCATCATCAAGCGGTCGACCCGCGATGCCCGGGCGCCGAACCTAGACAAAGGAACACCGAACATGGCCGATTTCACCGTCGCCGATGTGAAGAAGCTGCGCGAGAAGACCGGCGCAGGCATGATGGACGCCAAGAAGGCGCTGACCGAAGCGAACGGCGACATCGAGGCCGCCGTCGACGCGCTGCGCGCCAAGGGCCTCGCCACCGCCCAGAAGAAGTCGAGCCGCACCGCAGCCGAAGGCCTTGTCGGCGTCGCCGTCGAAGGGACCAGGGGCGTGGCGGTCGAGGTCAACTCGGAAACCGACTTCGTCGCAAAGAACGACCAGTTCCAGGATTTCGTACGCAAGACCACGGCGGTCGCGCTCGAACTCGGCGATGACGATGTCGAAGCGCTCAAGGCCGCGGGCTATCCCGGTGGCGGCACGGTCGGCGATAAGCTCACCGACAATGTCGCGACGATCGGCGAGAACCAGCAGATCCGCCGGATCAAGACGATCTCGGTCACCCAGGGCGCGGTCGTTCCCTATGTCCACAACGCCGTCTCGCCCGAGGCGCAGGATCTCGGCAAGATCGGCGTGCTCGTTGCTCTCGAAGGCGATGCGAGCGCCGACGTGCTCGCCACGCTCGGCCGCGATATCGCCCAGCACGCCGCCGCCATGTTCCCGCAGGCGCTCGACGCCGACGGACTTGATGCCGAAGTGATCGAGCGCGAGCGCGCGATCGCCCGCGAGAAGGCTGCCGAAAGCGGCAAGCCTGAAAACGTGCAGGAAAAGATGGTCGAGGGCGCGGTCAAGAAATACGCCAAGGAAAACGCCCTGCTGAGCCAGGTCTTCGTCAAGGACGGCAAGGCCACGGTCGAGGAATATGTCGCGCGCACCGCCAAGGAGGCGGGCGCCACGATCAAGCTCGTCGATTTCGTGCGCTACCAGCTCGGCGAAGGCATCGAGAAGGAAGAAAGCGATTTCGCGGCGGAAGTTGCGGCTGCCGTCGGCGGCTGATCCAGCTTTCCGCTCTGATCGGGAAAGGCCGCTGCATCCACCGGGATGCAGCGGCCTTCTTCATGTTGGCGGGGGCGGGCCATTCCAGCAGTCCAATGTCTCACCCGAGTGATCCGCAAGGGCGGGCCAAAACCGGCGCGCGCCCCTTGGCAGCGGGCGTCTGCGCGGATAAAGCCCGCGCCAACGATAACTCTTGCCGGAGGAGCCCGCCCCCCATGCCCATGCCCGAAATCAAGCGCGTCCTCCTGAAACTTTCGGGCGAGGTGCTGATGGGCGAGCAGGAATACGGCATCGATCCAGGATATGTCGCCCGTCTTGCCGAAGAGGTGAAGACGGCGAAGGACAGCGGGCTCGAGGTCTGCCTCGTCATCGGCGGGGGCAACATCTTTCGCGGTATCGCGGGGGCGGCCAAGGGGCTCGACCGGACAACCGGCGATTACATGGGGATGCTCGCGACGGTGATGAACGCGCTGGCGATGCAGAACGCGCTCGAGAAGCTTGGCGTGCAGACGCGTGTGCAATCCGCTATCCCGATGTCCTCGGTATGCGAGCCCTACATTCGCAGGCGTGCCGAGCGGCATCTGGAAAAGGGCCGGATCGTGATTTTCGCTGCGGGCACGGGCAATCCCTTCTTCACCACCGATACCGGCGCTGCCCTGCGTGCAGCCGAGATGAATTGCGACGCGCTGATGAAGGGGACGAGCGTCGACGGGGTCTATGACAGCGATCCCAAGCACAATCCCGATGCGACCCGCTTCGAGACGGTGAGCTATGACCACGTCCTGTCGCAGAATCTCAAGGTGATGGACGCGACTGCGGTGGCGCTTTGCCGGGAGAACGATATCCCGATAGTGGTGTTTTCGATCCGAGAAAAAGGCAATGTCGCGCGCGTGCTTTCGGGCGACGGCGTGCAGACGATAGTACAGAAGGACAGCTGATCCATGCCGCAATATGACAAGGCCGATATCGAGCGCCGGATGAAAGGTGCCGTGGATTCATTGAGAAGCGACCTTGCGGGCCTGCGCACGGGCCGCGCCAATACCACGCTGCTCGATCCGGTGCAGGTCGAGGTCTATGGCGCGATGATGCCGCTCAATCAGGTCGCGACCGTCTCCGCGCCCGAACCACGTATGCTCAGCGTGCAGGTGTGGGACAAGTCGAACCTCACTGCGGTCGAAAAGGGCATCGCGCGCGCCAATCTTGGCCTCAACCCGATGATCGACGGGCAGACCATCCGGCTGCCGCTTCCTGACCTTACCGAAGAGCGGCGCAAGGAACTCGCCAAGCTCGCCGGGCAGTATTCCGAGAAGGCGAAGATCGCGATCCGCAATGTGCGCCGCGACGCGATGGAAGCGCTCAAGACCGACGAGAAGAAGAAGGAAATCTCCGAGGACGATCGCAAGCGGATGGAAGAGGAAGTCCAGAAGCTGACCGACAAGCATGTCGCCGAGGCCGACGAGGCGGCGGCGAAGAAGGAAAAGGAAATCCTCACGCAATAGTCTGCGTGCGGGGCATTCCGTCTGGAGGGCATATGGGCGCCACGCCCGCAACCGACCAAGCTGCGGCCCGTATCCTCGGCGCGGGGGAGCCGCGTGCCCGGCATGTCGCCATCATAATGGACGGAAACGGGCGCTGGGCGAAGAAGCGCGGCCTGCCCCGCGCAGTCGGCCACCAGCGCGGGGTCGAGGCGGTGCGGCGGCTGGTGCGCGGGCTCGAGCCGATGAAGCTCGAATGCCTGACGCTCTACGCCTTTTCCTCGGAGAACTGGAAGCGCTCGCACGACGAGGTCGACGACCTGATGAACCTGATGCGAAGGTTCATCAAATCCGACCTCGAGGAATTCGTCGCGAACGGAGTGAAGCTGAAGATCATCGGCGACTGGCGCAGCCTCGCGCCCGACATCGTCGCGATGCTAGAAGATGCGCTGGCGCGGACCGCGAATGGCAGGCAGATCCTCGCCGTCGCGCTCAATTACGGCGGGAAGCACGAGATCGCCCGCGCCGCGGCCAAGGCGGCGGCAAAGGGCGCGATCACGCCGGAGGCGATAGAAGCGCAGCTCGACACGCACGACCTGCCGCCGCTCGATCTCCTCATCCGCACCAGCGGCGAGATTCGCCTTTCCAATTTTCTGCTGTGGCAGGCCGCTTATGCGGAAATGCTCTTCGTCGACACGCTATGGCCCGATTTCAAGCCCGAGCATCTCCAGCAGGCGCTGGACGATTTCGCGCGCCGGGAACGCCGCTATGGCGGGCGCTGAGCCACGCCTGAGGCGATTGCGCTCGGTCGGTACGGATCTTTCGGTTCGGCTGGCCTCTGCGGTCGTGATGGTGCTGGTCGCGGGGGGTGCGCTGTGGCTTGGCGGCTGGGTCTGGCTGGGCTTGTGCGGGCTCGCAGCGCTTGGCGTGCTGTGGGAATGGAACCGCATCGTGCGCGCTTTCGCCGCCGGCCCGCTCGCGGAGATCGCGTGGCTGTTCGGCGGGGCCTGTTATGTCGGCGGGGCGGCGCTCGCTATGGCGATGGTCCGCAACGGTGCGCTGGGGCCTGATGCCGGGGCAGGCGGCTACGGCCCGCTCGAAGTGCTGGTGAGCTTTCTTCTTCCGGTCATCGCGGTCGATGTCGGGGCCTATTTCGCGGGCCGCATGATCGGCGGGCCCAAGATCGCGCCAGCGATCAGCCCGTCCAAGACTTGGGCGGGCCTGGGCGGCGGGGCGGTGGCGGCAAGCCTGGTTGCGATCGCCAATGAAGCGCTCGATTTCGGGCCGGGCGGGGCGATGCCCGGCGTTTCGGGGAGCGGGATCGCCCTTGCCGTGTTCGCCGGGATGCTCATCGCGGTGATCGCGCAGAGCGGTGATTTCTTCGAAAGCTGGATGAAACGGCGCGCGGGGCTGAAGGATTCCAGCGGTCTCATACCGGGTCATGGTGGGCTGTTCGACCGGCTCGACGGCTTCATTGCGGTGTTCTTCGTGCTGTTTCTGGTTGCCCTCCTGCCCGCTTATCTGGGATGACGGGTCCATGACGAGAACGCTTACGCTGCTTGGCGCGACCGGATCGATCGGAGCATCGACTCTCGATCTCGTGCGCCGCAATCCCGATGACTGGCGCGTCGAAGCGCTGACGGCCAATTGCTCCTCGCGGGAGCTTGCCGCGCTCGCGGTCGAATTCGATGCGAAGCTCGCTGTCGTCGGAGACGAAAGCTGCCTTCCCGATCTCAGGGAAGCGCTCTGCGGCACGGGGATCGAGGCCGCGGGCGGGCCGCGCGCCCTGTGCGAAGCGGCGGCCCGGCCGGTCGATCTCACCGTCGCCGCCATCGTTGGCTGCGCGGGGCTCGGCCCGGTCATGGCCGCGATCGAACGCGGCGGAACGGTGGCGCTCGCCAACAAGGAAGCGCTGGTCTCGGCAGGCGAGGTGATGACCGCCGCGGTGACGAAGCACGGCGCGACCCTGCTTCCTACCGACAGCGAGCATAACGCGATATTCCAGTGCCTTGCGGGCAACAGCTTGGACGATGTCGCACGCATCACGCTGACTGCGAGCGGCGGACCCTTGCGCACCTGGTCGAAGGACCAGCTCGCCAAGGCCACGCCGGCCCAGGCCGTCGCGCATCCCAACTGGTCGATGGGCGCCAAGATCAGCGTTGATTCGGCGACGATGATGAACAAGGGCCTCGAATTCATCGAGGCGCATCACCTTTTCCCGGTCGGGCTCGACCGGCTGCGCATCGTCGTCCACCCGCAGAGCGTCATTCATTCCATGGTCGAATATCGCGACCGTTCGACGCTTGCCCAGCTTGGGCCTTCCGACATGCGCGTTCCGATCGCCTCCTGCCTTGCCTGGCCCGCGCGGATGGACACGCCATTGGAACCGCTCGACCTTGCCGCGATCGGCGAGCTTACCTTTTTCGCACCCGACGAGGCGCGTTTTCCCGCCACCCGCCTCGCCCGAGAGGCGATTGAGGGCGGGGCCGGGGCGCCTGCCGTGCTCAACGCGGCGAACGAGGTCGCGGTCGCGGCGTTCCTCGCCGGTCAGATAGGGTTCAGCCGGATTACGGCAGTGGTGGAAGATACGATGAGCCGTCACCATGCGGCCGCCCCCGGCAATCTCGACGACGTGCTGGCCCTCGATGCCGAGGCGCGCGCCCATGCCGGGGAAATCCTGGAGAATTTCGCCCTTGTTTGAATCGCCCCCCTTTTGGATGTACCTCATCGGCTTCGTACTGCTGCTCGGTCCGCTGGTAACCGTGCACGAGCTTGGCCATTATCTCGTCGGGCGGTTGTTCGGCGTCCATTCCGAGGCCTTCTCGGTCGGTTTCGGCAAGGAGCTTGCCGGTTTCACCGACAGTCGGGGAACGCGCTGGAAGCTCTCCGCGCTGCCGCTGGGCGGTTATGTCCAGTTCAAGGGCGACATGAACCCGGCGAGCGTGCCCGACACCGGGCCCGCGAGCGCTGCCACGCAAGAGGAACTGCGCGGCAGTTTCCAGCACGCCGCGCTGTGGAAACGCGCGCTGATCGTGGCGGCGGGGCCTGTCACGAATCTCGTCGTCACCATCGCCATCTTCGCCTCGCTTTTCTCCATCTTCGGCAAGCCGGTGATCGAGGGGGTGGAGGATTCGCGACAGGTTGCGGTCTTCACCGAGGAATCGGTCGCGCGCGAGGCCGGATTGGAAATCGGCGACACGATCCTTGCGGTCGACGGTGAGCCGATGGCTGATTTCGACGACATCAAGGCGGCCGTGGCGATCCATCCCGGGGAGCGCATGATCTTCACCGTGGAGCGCGAAGGCGAGCGTGTGGACATCCCTCTCACGACCGCCCGCGAGGATCGGACCGACCAGTTCGGCAATACCAGCAGTATCGGTTTCATCGGCGTTGGACCGGGCGGGGGGCGCTATACCTTCGAACCGGTGGGTGCCTTGCAGTCGATTCCGATGGCTTTCGAGCACACCTGGGACGTGCTCGGCATGATGGTGACCGGGATCAAGCAGGTCCTGACGGGGGAACGCTCGATCAAGGAACTGGGCGGGCCGGTCAAGATCGCGAAATATTCGGGCGAGCAGATGAGTTTGGGCGTCGTCGCCTTCATCCAGTTCGCCGCGCTGATCTCGCTTAATTTGGCATTCATCAACTTCTTGCCAATCCCCGCGCTCGATGGCGGGCACCTTGCCTTCTATGCCGCCGAAGCGATCCGCCGCAAACCGGTTGGGCCGCAGGCGACCGAATGGGCTTATCGCACGGGGATCTTCCTCGTTCTGGCCTTCATGGCCGTGGTGACGGTCAACGATGTCGTCTCGCTGCCTGTATTCGGTCCGCTGTTCGGAAGCTGACGCAAAGGAAAGGTGTCTACATGACCGAGCGGCCTGGCCCTCTCGGCTTGATTGCGCGCGACGCTTGGGGCACAGGCGGGGCGCTTGAATTCGACCGGGTGGGGAGACCCGGACTTGCTTGCGACGCACCCGCATTCCGGGCGCGTGCGATAAAGACGGGTTAGACGGGACAACAAAGCTTGACGGATCGATCCACCCAGACGGGCCTGCAGCCTGTTGCAAAGCGCGCTGCCGCTGCCAAAGCGGGCCGACCGGCCGCGCTTGGCGCCACCGGCCGCCTGATGCTCGCGCTGACCTGCGGCTCCATGCTTGCCGGTGTGCCCTACGAGGTGCATGCGCAGGACGAAGCCGCGCCGCAGCCGGCCCCCGCGCCGACTCCGGCCCCGAACCCGACGCCTGCGCCCGAACCCGCGCCCAGCGCCAACATCATCCGCACGATCAGCGTCGCGGGTGCCGAGCGGCTCGAGCCGACCACGATCCTGTCCTATATCCGCCTGCGCGTGGGCCAGGAATACACCTCGGTCGCCGCCGACCAAGCATTGAAGGACCTTGGCGCAACCGAATTGTTCTCGAACTTCTCGATCCGCAACGACAATGGCAATGTCGTCATCACGGTCGAGGAGAATCCGGTCATCAACCGCATCGTGCTGGAAGGAAACGACCGGCTCGACGCGGAGAAGATCCTGCCCGAGATCAAGCTCGCTCCGCGCCAGATCTTCACCCGCTCCAAGGTCCGCGCCGACGTCGCCCGGATCATCGAGCTCTACAAGCGCCAAGGCCGCTTCGCCGCGACGGTCGAGCCGAAAATGGTGCAGTTGCCGCAGAACCGCGTCGATGTCGTGTTCGAGATCAGCGAGGGCCCGAAATCCAAGGTCCGGCAGATCAACATCATCGGGAACGAGCAGTTCAAGGACAGCGAGCTGCGCGGCGAGATGGTGACCAAGCAGTCGCGCTGGTTCCGATTCTTCAGTTCCAACACCAGCTACGACCCCGACCGGCTCGCCTTCGACCAGCAGAAGCTGCGCCAATTCTACCTCACTGAAGGCTATGCCGATTTCCGTGTCGTCTCCGCCGTCGCCGAGCTTACGCCGGACCAGGAAGACTTCATCATCACCTACGTCGTCGAGGAAGGCGAACGCTACAAGTTCGGCGACGTTGAGGTGGAAAGCCAGCTGCGCGACTTCGACAGCGATGCGATGAGCCAGCGCCTGCCGATGCAGGAAGGCGATTGGTACGATGCGAAATCGGTCGAGGACACGGTCGAGCAGTTGACCGAGCTTGCCGGGCGGTTCGGCTATGCCTTCGCTGATGTCCAGCCGCGCTTCCAGCGCGACAAGGACGATCTCGAGATGAACGTCACGTTCATCCTGCGCGAGGCGCCGCGCGTCTATGTCGAGCGGGTCGACGTCAACGGCAACACGCTCACCCAGGACAAGGTCATCCGCCGCGAATTCCGCCTGTCGGAAGGCGATGCGTTCAACTCGCTCGGCGTGCAGCGCACCACCGCGCGCATCAATTCGCTGGCCTATTTCCAGGAGAATTTCGAGGTCAATCAGGTCGAAGGCAGCGCGCCCGACCGCATCATCCTCGAAGCGAACGTCGAGGAGCAGCCGACCGGCGAACTGCAGTTCTCGGCGGGCTTCTCCTCGATCGAGCAGTTCATCCTCGCCGCCTCGATCCGCCAGCGCAATTTCCGCGGGCGCGGACAAACGATCGGGCTGTCGGTCAATTATTCGCAGTTTTCGCGTTCGGCGCAGATCAGCTTTCAGGAGCCCTACGTCTTCGACCGCAACATCTCGGCCGGGGTCGATATCTACCGCCGCGATTTCAACAGCTTCAACTTCCGCGGGCGCGACCGGAACACGACTTTCGAACAGGCCACGACCGGCTTCTCCGCGCGGCTTGGCGTACCGCTGACCGAATACATGTCGCTCGTGGGCAGCTACACGCTGAATTACGAAGAGGTGAGCCTCGCCGAGAACCTGTTCTTCTCCGATCTCGACGGCGACGGGACGCGCGAATGCGATCCGCTGCTCGCCGGCCGGTTCCTGTGCGATGCGCTGGGCGAGCGGCTGAGCTCGATCCTCGGCGTGAGCCTCAATTACAACTCGCTCAATTCGCGCATCCGCCCATCGCGCGGGCGTCTCATCACGCTGACATCCGAATTCGCGGGGCTGGGCGGGGATGTGCGCTATGTCCGTTTCCGCGGACGCGCGCAGCAATTCTGGAACGTTGCCAATAGCGGCTTCATCTTCTCGCTGCTGGCCGAAGGCGGAACGATCATTCCGCTGCAGGATCGCGGCGGGCCGAATGTCGACGACGTGCTGCTGACCGACCGCTTCTTCCTCGGCGAGCCGCAGATCCGCGGCTTCGACATTCGCGGCGTCGGCCCGCGCATCCTGACGCAGCCCTACATCACCGACGAGGACGGCAATCGCGTCCCCATCACCAATCGCCGGCAGATCCGCGACGACGCTCTGGGCGGGCGCAACTATTATCTTGCCCGAGCGGAACTCGAAGTTCCGCTCGGCACCGGTGCGCGCGAACTTGGTCTCAGGCCGTCGATCTGGGTCGATGTCGGCGCGCTATGGGGTGTCGATCCGCCGGTGCTGCAGGACAATCCCAACGGCATCCAGTCGGTCGATGGTGACGGCAATCCGATCTTCATCGATCCCGACGGCAATCTCACCCTTGCACCCAGCCAGCCGGACGGGACGCTCAACGATCCCGCCATCCGGCCCAACTCCGCGATCCGCGAGGTATTCCTCGGGGATTCCCCCAGTCCGCGCATCACCGCCGGGATCGGGGTCAACTGGAACTCGCCATTCGGGCCGTTCCGCATCGACTTCGCCCAGACGATCCGCAAGGTCGAGGGCGACGATGACAAGACTTTCACGTTCAACGTAGGAACCCAGTTCTGATGAAACCGATTGTTACCTTTCTCGCCTCCGCCGGCCTTGCCTTCGGTGCGCTTGCCGCCACGCCGGCTTTCGCCCAGGTCGAAGGCAAGATCGCTACCGCCGACCGCACCCGTTCGCTGATCGGCACCACGGCGCTGCAGAACGCCTTTCAGCAGATCGAGACGACCTATTCGGCCCAGATCGAGCAGCTCCGGACCAAGCAGCAGCAGCGCCAGGCCCTGCTCAAGCAGTTCGACACCAATGGCGACAACGAAATCGACGATGCCGAATACCAGGCGGTCGAATCTTCGCCGCAGTTCGGCACGCTTCAGACGCTCGACCAGGAACTCACCCAGCTTTCGAACCAGATCGAGCTGGCGCGCGTCTTCGTGGTCGAACAGATCGCGCAGCAATACGCTCCGGCCCTGCGCGAGGTTGTGGAGCAGCAGCAGATCCAGCTGGTGCTCAATCCCGGCGCGCTCGCCGTGCCTTCGCAGGAGGCCGACATCACGCAGGCGATCGTGACGTCGCTCAACGCCAAGGTGCCTTCGGTCGGCGTGGTCCCCCCGCAGGGCTATCAGCCGAGCCGTCAGGGCGTGCAGCTGACCCAGGACATCGAACAGACGCTCCAGGTCATCTCGCTCCTGCGCCAGCAGCAACAGCAGCAGCAGCAGGGGCAGCAGCCGGCAAATCCGCAGGTCCCGCAGGGCCGCTGAGGCCGCTCGGCAAGGCAGGCAGGCGACAGGCGAAAGGCAGGCCATGAGCGAGACCAGCGAACAGCAGGGCGGTGCGTCGGCGCCGATCACCGATTACGATATCCACCGCATCCTCAAGGCCCTGCCGCATCGCTATCCGCTGCTGCTGGTCGACCGGGTGAAGGCGCTCCACCTTGGCGAGCGCATTCACGCGGTGAAGGCGGTGAGCATGAACGAGGAGTTCTTCCAGGGCCATTTCCCGGGCGCTCCCATCATGCCCGGCGTGCTGCAGATCGAGGCGCTCGCCCAGGCTGCGGCTATTCTGGGGATCGAGACGCTCGAACTGGCCGGCACGGGCAAGCTCGTCATCTTCATGGGGATCGACGGCGCCAAGTTCCGCAGCCCCGTGACGCCCGGCTGCCTGCTCGATCTCGAGGTCGAATTCCTCCAGCAGCGCCGCACGATCTACAAGTTCAAGGGGCGTGCCAGCGTCGAGGGCAAGACCACCTGCGAGACCGAATTCACCGCGATGATCGCCGACCCGCCCGAGGCCTGAGCCTGCGCTCTTGCCATTGGCGGTGTTTGCGACTATCGGGCGCGCTTTCCCCGCCACAGCGTTCCCGGTCGGAACCGGGGCAGTGCTAGCAAGGATACGAGACATGAAAGCCGAAGGGCATCCCGACTATCACATGATCACGGTCAAGATGACCGATGGTACCGAATTCCAGACCCGCTCGACCTGGGGCAGCGAGGGCGACGTGCTCGCGCTCGAAATCGACCCTAAGACCCACCCGGCATGGACCGGCGGGCGCCAGCAGGTTCAGGAAGGCGGCCGCGTCGCTGCCTTCAACAAGCGTTTCGGCGGGCTCAGCCTCAAAAAGTAAGCGCTTCGGCGAATTCGCGGCCCCGGGCTGCGATGAAAGGGCGGTCCGGTCGGGCCGCCCTTTACGCATGGGTCAACCGCGACCGGTCACGCGGCGCATTTGATGCAGCGAGTCGCGATCGGCCGGGCCTCGAGCCGCTTGCGGTCGATTTCGGCCCCGCAATTCGAACAGGTTCCGTAGGTCCCGGTCTCGATCCTGAGCAGCGCAAGCCGGATCTGCGCGATTTCCGCGCGCAGGACCTCGTCCACCCCTTCGAGCGCCTCGTCATCGGCGAGGTCGATCGCCTGTTCCTCCCAGTCGTCGTCGAGCGGGTGGCGCAAGTCGTCCTCGATCACTTCCGCCCGTTCGAGCAATGCGCCCAGCCGCTCGCGCAGCTGTTCGGCGATGTCGGCATATTGGCTCATTTCCATCCCCACTCCTTCTCCCGATACCATTTGGTTATGACGTATTTCACGCCCTTGCGCACCTTCATTCCGTGATGGAGCGTATTGGGATTGACCCGCCCGTCGGGTCGGGCGTTGTTCCAGCACAAAAGTTTGCCCGGTTCCGGGTGAAAGGTCTTGCCGATCGTCTTGAACCGGGTCGCGCCGCCCGCCTCGACCGCGTTGAGGTAGATCATGAATGTCCAGGTGCGCTGGCCCGCGACCGAGCAGAACTTTTCATAATCGGGACCGCCCGGGGTGAAATAGTCGGTGTGGGCCTTGAATTCCTGTCCTTCCGCATAACGCTGGCCCTGGCATGGCTCACCGAATTTCGGGTCGATGCCATTGAGCGCTAGGAACAGCTCCTCTAGCTTTTCCACCGCCGGTTCGGCCGGGTCGAGGTCGCAGGTCTCGCTGGTGCGGAAATAGGCGTCGCCATTGTCGTCGGCGATGGTCGAGGCACGGCGGTCCTTGTCGATCAGAGCGATCAGCGACTCGCGCAGGTCGGGCGCGAGAAAGTCGCGATGCTGGAACAGGTCGGCCTTGGCTGTCGGCAGGCGCTGGACGCGCGGATTGGCGGCTAGGCGCGCGGCCACCGACGCGAAAGTGGCAGAATCGGCGATCGTATCCATGTCATCCACGAGGATAAGTCGCAGATGGGCCGAAACAAGGGCGTAATAATCTTGCGTGAGAGCGCTGCTGCGGCAGTTTTCGCTTCCCATGGATGCGGCTTTGTGCAACAGGCTCGACCCCGTCCAACGCGCTCTTGACCGGGCGTGTGCGCGGCTTAAAGCGCGCGCCTTGCGCGGACTTGACGGCGACCGGATCGGCGACGTTGGGGCGGGGCATGTGGCGATCGTAGCTCAGTTGGTTAGAGCGCCGGTTTGTGGTACCGGAGGTCGCGGGTTCGAACCCCGTCGATCGCCCCATCATCCTCCCAGCCAATCGCATGAACGGGTCGGCCCGCACCCTTCCTTCCGCGCGCACTTGAAGGCATTTGCGTATGACCGCGTTCTGGACCCAGCCCGATTTCGATGCGCACGAAATGGTGCATTTCGTCCACGACCGGGAATCTGGCCTCACTGCGATCATCGCCGTCCATTCCTCGCATCTCGGCCCCGGCGCGGGCGGCACGCGTTTCTGGCATTATGCCGATCCCGAAGCGGCGGTGCGCGATGCACTGCGCCTGTCGCGCGGGATGAGCTACAAGAACGCCATGGCCGGCCTTCCGCTGGGCGGCGGCAAGGCGGTGATACTGGCCGACGAAAACCGCACCAAGACGCCGGAAATGCTCGCTGCCTTCGGCGCGGCGATCGAAGGGCTGGGCGGACAATATGTCACGGCCGAGGATGTCGGCATTTCTGAAGCGGACATGGTCGCGGTTTCCGAGAAGACCCAGCACGTCACCGGGCTTCCGGTGCGGGGGGATGGGCTTGCAGGCGGCGATCCCGGCCCGTTCACCGCGATCGGCATCGCCAAGGGGATCGAGGCGGCCGTGCGCTATCGGCTCGGCAAGGACAGCATGGAGGGCGTGCATGTCGCGCTGCAGGGCACTGGCAGCGTCGGCGGCGGGGTCGCCCGGCTGCTTGCGAAGGCCGGCGCGCGGCTGACGCTTGCCGATATCGATGCGGCAGGGGCCAAGGCGCTTGCGGACGAACTCGGCGCGGAGACGGTGACGGCCGATGAGATCATGACCACGCCGTGCGACGTGTTCAGCCCCAATGCGCTGGGTGCGATCCTGGACGCGCAGAGCATCGCCAAGCTCGACACCCGGATCGTCGCCGGCGGCGCGAACAACCAGCTCGCCCGCGCCGAGCACGGGCGCGCGCTGTTCGAGCGCGGCATCCTTTACGCGCCCGATTACGTCATCAATGCCGGCGGCATCATGTCGGTCGGCACCGAATACCTCGCCCGGCGCGACGGGCGCGTGGGCAAGGTCGAAGAGGTCCATGCGCTGCTCGACCAGATTCCGGGTCGCCTCGAGGCGATCTGGCGCGCGAGCGAGGACATTGGCGAATCGCCCGATGTCGTTGCCGATCGCATGGCGCAGGGCCTGATCGGACGCGAGTGATCGCGCGCATGGGCTGCGTCCGCTCGCGGCTTGTGCTATCGGCGCCTTTGCTGCAGGGGGTCTTGCGAGTTTTGCAGCCTTGCGAGGGGGCAGGGCGTCACTACAAACATGCGAGGGATCATCTGACCGCATGCACACCTACGCCAACCCCAAACGATTTCTCGGCATTGCCAAGTGGCTGATGCCGCTCCTGTTCTGGAGCGGGCTCGCGCTTTCGGCAGGGGCTGTCGCGTGGGGCCTTGCCGTGGTTCCGCCGGACCGGCTGATGGGCGAAAGCGTGCGCATTCTCTTCATCCATGTTCCCGCCGCCTGGCTGGGCATGGGCGGATGGGCAGGGATCGCCATATCAAGCGCCATGCTGCTGATCTGGAAGCACCCCCTTGCCGGCATTTCGGCGCGCGCGATCGCGGTGCCGGGCATAGTCTTCACAGCTGTCTGCCTTGCGACCGGGTCGATCTGGGGGCGCCCGACCTGGGGCACGTGGTGGGTTTGGGACGGCCGCCTGACGAGCATGCTGGTGCTGCTGTTCCTCTATGCGGGCTATATCGCGCTCGTCCAGGCGACGACCCGCGAAGGCGGTTCGGCGAAGATCGCGGCGATCTTCGGCCTTGTCGGCGCGGTCAATATCCCGATCATCAACCGCAGCGTCGTGTGGTGGAATTCACTCCACCAGCCGCCCAGCATCACCATGGGCAACAGCGCGATCGACGGCGTGTTCCTGATGCCGCTGCTGGCTGCGGTGGTCGGCTTTTCGCTCCTGTTCGGCGCCATCGTGCTGATGCGGATGCGCGCGATCATTGCCGAAGCGCAGGTCGAAGCGAGGCTGAAGCGCCGTGCGCTCGACGACGATGCGCCGCGTGGAGGCGGCGCTGGCGAACCGGCCATGGGAGGCGCATGATGCGCGAGGCACTCGAACACTGGGATTTCGTTATCGCGGCCTATGCGATCGGGCTTGGCGCCCTTGCGGTGCTGACCGCTTGGAGCTGGCGCACCATGCGCCGGGCCGAGGCGCGCCGCGAGGAGGTCAAGAGGCGATGAACACCACCACCGGCCTCAAGGCAAAGCACCAGCGCATGGTGCTGGTCGTGATCGCGCTGGTTGCGATCATCGGCGCGGGGCTGCTCGCGGTATGGGGCCTGAGGAACCAGGCGAACTATTTCTACCTTCCCGAACAGATGGCCGAAGCGCCCCCTTCGGTCGGGCAGGCGGTGCGGCTCGGCGGGATGGTGCAGCCCGGATCGATCGAGACGATGGCCGACGGCGTCACCGTGCGCTTCATCGTCACCGGCAACGAGGCGAGCACGATCCCGGTGCGCTATTCGGGCATATTGCCCGATCTGTTCGTCGAAGGTTCAGGAGTCGTCGCCGAAGGGAGCCTGCAGGCGGACGGGACCTTTCTCGCCACCAATCTGCTCGCCAAGCATGACGAGAATTACGTGCCGCGCGAGCTCGAGGGGCTTGAGCCGCATCAGAAGGCCGAGACCGTCGCCGAGACGACCGTCGGCATCGAACCGAGACCTTGAGGACTGACCCCGCGCGATGATCGCTGAAATCGGCCTTGCCGCCCTGTGGCTCGCCGCCGCGCTCGCGGTGCTCCAGATGATATCGGGAGCGCTCGCGCTGCGCACGCGCGCTAGAGAAGGCGGGGGCGATGCAAACCCGATGGCGTTTTATGCTCGGCCCGCCGCGATGGTGCAGGCAGCCCTTGCCGTGCTCGCCTTCGTCATGCTGCTCTACGCCTTTGCGATCACCGACCTGTCGATCAAGCTGGTCGCGACCAATTCGCATTCGGCAAAGCCCTTCATCTACAAGCTGACGGGCACGTGGGGGAACCACGAAGGCTCGATGCTGCTGTGGGTCGCGGTGCTGGCGCTGTCGGGCGGTCTGCTCGCCGGGGCGGAGCGGCGGCTGCCCGAACGCACGATGTCGGCGACGCTTTCGGTGCAGGGCTTCGTCGCGCTCGGCTTCTATGCTTTCCTGCTGCTCTCATCGAACCCGTTCGAGCGTCTCCCGGTCCCGGCTCTCGAAGGTTCGGGGCTGAACCCGCTGCTGCAGGATATCGGCCTCGCGATCCATCCGCCGACGCTCTATATCGGCTATGTCGGCCTTTCGGTCGCCTTCAGCCTCGCCATGGGCGCGCTGATCACCCGGCAGGTCACGCCCGATTTCGCCAAGGTTATGCGGCCGTGGGTGCTGGGCGCGTGGGTGTTCCTGACCTTCGGGATCACGGCGGGGTCGTACTGGGCCTATTACGAGCTGGGCTGGGGCGGCTGGTGGTTCTGGGACCCGGTCGAGAATGCTTCGCTCATGCCGTGGCTTGCCGCGACTGCCTTGCTCCATTCGGTAAGCGTTCTGGCCGCGCGCGATGCGCTGCGGACATGGACGATCATGCTCGGCGTGCTCGCCTTCTCCATGAGCATGCTCGGCACGTTCCTCGTGCGTTCGGGCGTGCTCACCAGCGTCCATGCCTTTGCGGTCGATCCGGAGCGCGGGACCTTCATTCTCGTCCTGCTCGGTCTTTATATCGGCGGCGCGCTTGCCCTCTTCGCGTGGCGGGCAAGCTCGATCGCGGAGGGCAAGCGCTTCACCGCGACCAGCCGCGAGGCCGCGCTGGTGTTCAACAACGTGATGCTGTCGGCGATCCTCGCGATCGTTCTGCTCGGCACGCTCTATCCGCTTCTGACCGAGGCGTTCGATGTGCGCGTCAGCGTCGGTCCGCCCTATTTCAACCCGGCAAGTGCGATCTTCGCGATTCCGATGTTCCTCGTCATGGCGGTCGGCCCGCTGCTGCGCTGGAAGGACGACACCCCGCGGCGCATCCAGTTCGAATTGTCGCTGATCGCTGCGCTCCTGATTTCGGTGGTTTCGCTGGTCGCGATCCTGGGCGACTATGCCATCCTCCCCGTCCTCGGCCTCGCGCTTGCCGTGGGTCTCGGCGTTGCGGCGTTCCTGCCGCTGCGCGGACGCAAGCTGGCGCGGGTACCGGTCGCGGTATGGGGTATGGTGCTCGCCCATTTCGGAGTGGCGGTCGCGCTGTTCGGCATGGCGAGCGAAAGCGCCTTCACCCAGGAGCGCCTCGCCGCCGTATCAGCCGGCCAGACGGAAAGCATCGGAGGCTTCGACGTCACGCTCGAAAGCGTCGATCCGGTCGCCGGACCCAACTGGACCGCGATCGAGGCGCGGCTCGCCGTCAGCCGCGATGGGGGGGATGCGGTGATGCTCGCCCCTCAGGCGCGCAATTTCTGGTCGCCGCCGCAGGCTACCAGCGAAAGCGCGCTCATCACCCGCTGGAACGGGCAGCTCTATGCGGTGATCGGCGATGCGGCGGGCGTCGATGCGGCGGGCAATGCGCGCTGGCAGCTGCGCCTGTGGTGGAAACCCTTCGTCACCTTCATCTGGTATGGCGGCCTGCTGATCGCGCTGGGCGGTGTCCTGGCGATCGCGGGCCGCGTGCAGGTCGACCTGCGCCGCCGCACGGCGACCCGCCTTGGCGAGGAGCGGCGCGAGGGACTGCGCGCGCTGGGCAAGGGCCCGAAAGCACCGGAGCCAGCCGAATGAAGCGCCTCGCCTATATCGTTCCGCTGGCGCTGTTCCTGTTCCTTGCCGGGCTGTTCGCTTTCCAGCTGACCCAGCCCAAGGACGAATTCGTCAAGAGCACCATGATCGGAAAGCCTCTGCCGAATTTCGCGCTCGACCCGGCGGCGCCCGGCCTTGCCGGGGCCTCACGCGCGGATTTCATGAACGGAGAGCCCAAGCTGCTCAATATCTGGGCGAGCTGGTGCGTGCCCTGCATAGCCGAGGCGCCGCAACTCGAGGCGTTGGCCGAAGAGGGGGTCGACATCGTCGGCGTCGCGATCCGCGACCGGCCCGAGGATGTCGCCCGCTTCCTCGAACGCTACGGCAACCCTTACAGCCGGGTTGGCGCCGACGAGATTTCCGAATTGCAGCTTGAAATCGGCTCCTCGGGCGTGCCCGAAACCTTCGTGATCGATGGCAAGGGCGTGATCCGTTACCAGCATATCGGCGATATTCGCGCGGACGACGTGCCGACCTTGCTCGAAGAACTGGAAAAGGCGTCGTGATGCGCGTTCTCGCGATGCTTCTCGCCGCCCTTGCGGTGTTTGCCGTGCCCGCACTGGCGCAGCAGGCCATGCCGCCCGCGCCCTATGCCTATACCCAGATAGAGGATCCCGCGCTCGAGGCCGAGGCGCGCGACCTGATGCTGACCCTGCGCTGTCTCAAATGCCAGTCGCAGTCGATCGCAGATTCGGACGCGCCGATGGCGGGCGACATGCGCCACCAGGTCCGCACCCGCCTGCTTGCCGGGCAGGAACCCGAGGAAATCCGCGCCTGGCTGGTCGATCGCTATGGCGATTACGTCAGCTATTCGCCCGAGGTGAGCCAGACCACCTGGCCGCTCTTCGCCATCCCCGTGCTGCTGCTGCTCTTCGTCGGCGGCGTGTTGCTGCGGCGGCTGGGCCGGCGGCGTTCGGATGGAGGGGAGGCGGCATGATCGGCGGTTGGCTCGGCGTGCTGGCATTGGCGCTCGCGGCCTTTGCGCTCGCGGCCCTCCTGCTGCGCCTCCCGCGTGAGGGCTTTGCAGTGTTCGGGGCGGCGCTGCTGTTCGGACTTGCGGGTTATGCGATGCAGGGCTCGCCGGGCCAGCCGGCCGCGCCCAAGGAACGGGTACTCGCCCAATCCGAGGGCGGCGAGGCAATGGTCGAAGCGCGCCGCGCCCTGTTCGATCCGGTCCGGCCCAAGCCCGATTACCTCACCATTTCCGACGGCTTCGCCCGCAACGGCAAATTCGAGGAGGCGGCGGGCCTCCTGCGCAGGGGGCTTGCCGAAAATCCAAGCCATCTCGAAGGCTGGCTTGCGCTCGGCATGGCGCTGGTCGGCCATGCCGACGGGCAGGTCACCCCGGCGGCGGCCTATGCCTATGGCAAGGCGCGCGAGATCGACCCCGACAGCCCGGCGCCCGACTATTTCCTAGGTTTTTCCTATCTCCAGTCGGGCCAGATCCGCGCTGCGCGCGAGACCTGGGCGCGGCTGGTCGAAAGCTCGCCCGAGGACGCGCCCTGGGTGCCCGAGCTGACCGCGCGCATCGCGGAACTCGACCGGATGATCGCCAATGCACCTATGCTGCGCTAGGCGCATCAGGGCGCGTGCGCGCCGTCCAATGTTGCAGGCGCGAAGAGGCGGTGCTAATCGCAGCTCCGCCGTCGCTGTGAAGAGATACGCTGCGGCGATGGAGTCGAGCCAGATGCGCGGCTTCAGGGCAGTACCGAAGACACGGGAAATCCGGGAAGCATGAGCGACACAGCAGCGCCCGCCCATCAGCCGCCAGCAGGCGGCCATTCGCACGGCGCATCCAAGGCGGCGCTGGCGGTCGGGGCGATCGGCATCGTTTTCGGCGATATCGGGACGAGCCCGCTTTACGCCTTCCGTGAGACCTTCGTCGGGCGCTCGACCGTGCAACTCGACACGGCGCATGTCCTCGGTGTCATCAGCCTCATCTTCTGGTCGATGACTCTGGTCGTCGCGATCCAGTATGTCACCATCCTGATGCGCGCCGACAACAAGGGGCAGGGCGGCAGCCTCGCTCTTGTCGCGCTGATTTCGCGCAGCCTTTCCAAATCGCGCTATGGCTGGATCGCGGTGCTGCTCGGCGTGTTTGCGACCAGCCTGTTCTACGGCGATTCGATGATTACCCCCGCGATCTCGGTCCTCTCCGCGGTCGAAGGCCTGACAGTGGTGGACGAAGGGCTGGAACGCTTCGTCATCCCGATCGCGCTCGCTCTTCTGGTGTTCCTGTTCGTCCTCCAGAAACGCGGCACGGCCAAGGTCGGCGCGCTTTTCGCGCCCGTCATGATCGTCTATTTTACCGTAATCGCGGGGCTTGGAACCTGGCAGATCATCCAGACGCCAGAGATCCTGTGGGCGCTCAATCCCTATCACGCGGTCAATTTCTTCGTCCTCGACGGCTGGTTCGCCTTCCTTGCCCTGGGCAGCGTGGTGCTGGCGGTGACAGGGTCGGAGGCGCTCTATTCCGACATGGGCCATTTCGGGCGCGGGCCGATGCGCCTGTCGTGGTTCGGTTTCGTCATGCCGTGCCTGCTGCTCAACTATTTCGGGCAGGGCGCGATGGTGATCGGCCTGCCCGCGGACGAGGCTTCGCGCGCGATCCAGAACCCGTTCTTCTTCCTCGCATCGGAGGAATGGCGCCTGCCGCTCGTCTTCCTGGCTACGGTGGCGACCTTCATCGCCAGCCAGGCGGTGATCTCCGGCGCGTTCTCGATCACCCACCAGGCGATCCAGATGGGCTACATCCCGCGGCTCAACATCCGCCACACCTCCGAAACCGAAGGCGGGCAGATCTACATCCCGGCGGTCAACTGGGCGCTGATGGTGGCAGTGGTCATCCTTGTCCTCACCTTCCAGAATTCGTCCAATCTCGCCAATGCCTACGGCATCGCGGTGACCGGCGCCGTGACGATCGACACGCTGTTGATGGCGGTGCTGCTGGTGAGCGTGTGGAAGTGGAAGTGGTGGTATGCCGCGCCCGTCGTCATCCTCTTCCTGATCGTCGACGGAGCATACTTTGCCGCCAACCTGACGAAGGTGGCGGATGGAGGCTGGTTCCCGCTCCTCATCGGCTTCGTCGCCTTCACGCTGCTCACGACTTGGGCGCGCGGGCGCAAGCTGATGCGCGACCGGATGAGCGAGGTCGCGTTGCCTATGGAGATCTTCGCCAAATCGGCCAAGAATTCCGCCCTGCGCGTGCCGGGCACGGCGATCTTCATGGCTTCGAGCACGGCGGGCGTGCCGAGCGCGCTGCTCCACAACATCAAGCACAACAAGGTGCTGCACGAACGCGTTGTCATTCTGACCGTCAACATAGCCGACGTGCCCTATGTCGATCCCGATGCGCGCTGCGAATACACCGACATGGGCGACGGCTTCTACCGCGCGATCCTGCATTACGGCTTCATGGAGGAGACGGACGTGCCGGTCGGACTGACGCGGATGGAGCGTTGCGGCGGCCAGTTCGACATGATGCAGACGAGCTTCTTCCTCTCCCGCCAGACCCTGCTCCCTTCGGAGAAACCCGCAATGCCGATCTGGCGCGAAAAGATATTCGCTTGGATGCTGCGCAATTCGGCGAGCGCGATGGATTTCTTCAAGCTGCCGACGAACCGCGTGGTGGAACTGGGCAGCCAGGTCGAGATCTGACGCGGAACGCCGAGTTTGCGCGCTCCCTTGTGTCCGACTGCCGGGCTGCGCTATTGCATGTCATAGGGAGGCAAGGTCGTGCTCAAAGAATCGCTGATATTCGCCGCTGCTCTGTTCGTCGGGGCATGCGCAACCGATCGCGAAGCGAACACCCTGTCGGGCAAGGCGGCCGAGGGCAGGGCTTTCGCCGAGGCCAATTGCGGCAGCTGCCACGCGCTCGATGACGGCACCTCGCCCAACCCGGACGCTCCAAGCCTGCGCCGGGTCGCCAACCGCCTGCCGGAATGGGTGGTCGAAGGATCGCTCGAGCGGGGGGTCAAGCTGGGCCATACCTCCGAAATGCCGGTCTTCGTGTTCGAGGAGGGCGATGTGGAGCGACTGAGCGCCTATCTCGAGGTCCTGAGGGACCGCGACTGACGGGACCTCGCCCGGCATTTTCGCGAAACCCGTCCGCCGGTTGCGGCGTTGAATGGGCATGGAACCGGGCACATTCTCTCCCGAACACATCACCTGGACCGAGGCCGGGCTGCGGATGGCCTGCGCCATCGTGCTCCCCTTCGTCATCGGGATGGAGCGGTTCCTGAGGAAGAAACCGATCGATTTCCGCCCCTTCGTCATCATCTCGGTCGCGGCCTGCGGGCTGTCGATCGCCTCGCTCGAACTGGTGCACAAGACATTCGACAGCCAGCTCGTCGTCGATCCCACCCGCACGTTCGAAGGCGTCGTCACCGGGATCGGCTTTCTCGGCGCGGGCGCGATGTTCCGCGAGGACAATTTCGTGCAAGGGGCGGGATCGGCCGCCGCAATCTGGGGGGCGGGGGCGATCGGGATCGTGTGCGGCATCGGATCGCTCTGGCTCGCCGCGCTGATCGCGCTGCCCATCTTCGCCGTGCTGGTGCTGAGCGCGCCCTTTATCGGGCGCTACGATCCCTCGGGCGAGGAAAGGAAGGACTGACCATTCATCCTCCCGTCGGCGGTTCGTCCTTGATGACTTCGTCGGCATCATCGATCGACAGACCGTGCTTCATCAGCATCGGGATATTGGCGAAGGTGAACAGGAAGGTAAGCGGCAGGAAAACCCACAGCTTAGCCCACAGCCAGCCTTCGAAATCCATCGTCGCCACCAGCAATTCGTTGAGGCCTGCAAGCAGCAGGAAGAACACGCCCCAATTGCGCGACAGCTTGAGCCAGCCTTCGTCGGAAAGCCCTTCGAACGCGGCCTCGAGCAGGATCTTGAGCAGCGCGCGCCCGCCCAGCCAGCCACCGATCAGCGCCACGCCGAAGACCGCGTAGATGATGGTGGGTTTGAGCTGGATGAACTTCTCGTCCTGGAAATAGATCGTCAGGGCTCCGAAGCCGACGATCAGCGCGGTCGAGAACCACAGCATCGGCGACACCTTGCCGAGCAGGAGTTTCGACACGGCAAGAGCGATGACGGCGGCGACCATGAAGGCGCCGGTGCCGTAGATGATCGCGATGATGTCGCCGAGGCCCGGGTCCTCGGGCGCCGACAGCCGATAGACGGCGAGGAACACGATCAGCGGCCCGTAATCGACCGCGACGTTGAGCCAGCCCGAACCCTTGGCCTTGGTGTCGTCGGCCATCACGCGACTCCCGCGATGACGCGCGCGACAAGGTCGGGGTCGAAGGGGCGCAGGTCCTCCATCGTTTCCCCCACCCCGATCGCGTGGATCGGAAGGCCGTATTGCTCCGCCGCCGCAACCAGCACGCCGCCGCGCGCGGTGCCGTCGAGTTTGGTCATGATGAGGCCGGTCACGCCCGCCACCTCCTTGAACACGTCGATCTGGGAAAGCGCATTCTGCCCGTTGGTCGCATCGAGCACCAGCACGACGTCGTGCGGTGCGTCGGGATTGAGACGACCGAGAACGCGGCGGATCTTGGCGAGTTCGTCCATCAGTTCGCGCTTGTTCTGGAGCCGCCCGGCGGTGTCGACGATCAGCGCGTCGATCCCGGTATCGGTCGCCTGCTTGACCGCGTCGTAGACGATGCTCGCCGGATCGCCGCCTTCGGGTCCGCGCACGATGTCGACCCCTGCGCGCTCAGCCCAGGTGGCGAGCTGGCCGATTGCGGCGGCGCGGAAAGTGTCGCCTGCGGCCAGCAGCACGCCGTAATCGTCCTCCATGAACAGATGCGCGAGTTTGGCGATGGTGGTGGTCTTGCCCGATCCGTTGACCCCGATCACGAGGATCACCTGCGGGCGCGGGAAGGCGCTTATCTCGAGCGGCTTTGCCACGGGCCGCAGGATCTCGGCGATTTCCTCGGCCACCGCTTCCTTCAGCTCGGTCTGGGTGATCGTCGCCCCGAACCTCTTGTCGGCGAGCTTGCTTCGGATGCGCGCGGCGGCCGACGGGCCGAGGTCGGAGACGATCAGCGCGTCCTCGATATCGTCGAGCGTCGCCTCGTCCAGCCTGCCTCCGGCGGTGAGCCCGGTGAGGTTGGTGGCGAGCCGGTCGGAGGTCTTGCGAAAACCGCCGAGCAGCCGCTCGCTCCAGCTTCCGGCCTGTTCCGCTTCGCTCATCGCAGCATTCCCTCCTCGACTGCCTGCACCCTCACCGGCACGATCTCGCCCGCTCGCGTCCCGTCGGGCAGCTTCACGCGGGCGTAATTGGGGGCATAGCCCGTGCCGTCCCGCTCGGCGAGGACGGGGAGGGTTTCGCCCACAAGGCTTGTCAGCCAGCCCGCGCGGCATTCGGTCACGGCGGCCCTGAGTTCGGCGGCGCGGGCCTTGACCGTGGCACGGTCATGCTGCGGCATGCGCGCGGCGGGCGTTCCTTCGCGCGGGGAAAAGGGAAAGACGTGGCCGTGCACGATGTCGCATAGTGCGATGATCGAAAGGTTGTCGGCGTGGTGCCCATCGCTTTCGGTCGGGAAGCCCGCAATGAGGTCCGCGCCGACCGCGATATCGGGTCGGCGTTCCTTCAGACGGGCGACGAGATCAACGGCATCGGCCCGCGAATGGCGCCTTTTCATGCGCTTCAGGATCAGGTCCGCGCCGTGCTGGAGCGAAAGGTGGACATGCGGCATCACCCGTTTTTCGCCAGCCAGAAGGTCGAACAGGGCCGCGTCGATTTCCACCCCGTCGACCGAGGAAAGCCTAAGGCGGCTTAGTTGATGAAATTCATTCAGGGTGGCTTCGATCAGATCGCCTAGACGCGGCGTGTTGGAAATATCCTGTCCCCAGCTTGTCAGATCGACACCTGTGAAGACAATTTCCTTTGCCCCCGCAATCAAATGTCCTTCAACCTCGCGCAGCACCTCGGCCACGGTCAGCGAACGGCTTTTCCCGCGCCCCTGGGGGATGATGCAGAAGGTGCAGGCATGGTCGCAGCCGTTCTGAACGCCGATGAAGGCGCGGGTGCGCTGCGGCGGGGGAGGGGTGTCGGCGGCGGGCACGTTCCAGCGGCGCGCATCGAGCTTCGCCGCATTCGCCATGATCGCGTCGACCTCGGGCATGGCGGCGATCGCCTCGCGCTCGATCTCGGCCGCGCAGCCGGTGACGATAAGCCGCGCATCGGGCCTTGCGCGCCGGGCGCGGCGGATCGCCTGACGGGTCTGGCGCACCGCCTCGTTGGTGACCGCGCAGGAATTGACCACTACGATGTCGCCTGCATCCTCGCCCAGCATGGCGCGCATCGCCTCGCTTTCTGCGATGTTGAGCCGGCAGCCCAGGGAAATCACCAGAGGCGAGACGGTCTGCGGCGCGTTCACGCGAAATCGTCCCATTCGAAGCTACCGCGAAAGGCCTCGCTCGCCGGGCCGGTCATCCGGATCGGGCCCGCTCCATCGCCCGACCCGCCGCCATCCCATTCGATCACGAGATCGCCGCCGGGAAGCGAAACCGTCACCGGGCTCGTCACCAGCCCCCTGCGGATCGCCGCGACCGCCGTCGCGCAGGCCCCGGTCCCGCAGGCGCGGGTGAGACCCGCCCCGCGTTCCCACACGTGCAGCGCAAGATGGTCCGGCCCTGCAAGGTTCGCGACATTGACGTTGATCCGTTCGGGAAACAGCGGGTCGTTTTCGATCCCCGGCCCGAGCGCGGCGAGATCCACTGCATTCGCGTCCTCGACGAAAAACACGACATGCGGGTTGCCCACGTTGACCGCCATCGGGTTTTCAAGCTCGCCCCAGCCGACCGGCATCGCGCCCGTATCCATCGCGTAGGCGAGCGGGATCGCCTCCCAGCCGAAACGCGGCAGCCCCATGTCGACCGCAGCGCAGCCGTCCCGCGGCTCGACCGCGATCGCGCCGCCCGCGGTCTCGACCCGCGCGGCCTCGCCATGCAGGATCGCGACCGCCCGGCTGGCATTGCCGCAGGCCCCGACCTCGCTCCCGTCGGAATTGAAGATGCGCATGCGGAAAACCGCGCTTTCGCTCGGCTCAAGCACGATCACCTGGTCGCAGCCGATCCCGGTGCGTCGGTCGGCGATCGCGCGCGCCATCGCCCCGGTCATTTCAGGCAGGCTGGCCTCGCGGGCGTCGAGCACGACGAAATCGTTGCCGAGCCCGTGCATCTTGGTGAAGGAAACGCGCATTGTACGGCCATGCATCTATGCATGGCGGGCGCGCTCGTCCAGTGGCGCGAGACGGTCCGGCGACGCGTTCAGTGGCGCGCGCGGCGCGGCAGGATCGGCCCGCCGTCGAGCGCGGTGCCGCCCGGATGCGGCGCGGCCCCGCCGCGATCGGGGTCGCCCGATTCGCCCGGTCCGCCCATTTCCCCGCCCGTATTCTCACCGGCATTGTCACCGGCATTGTCACCGGCATTGTCGCCCCGGGCCGCGCGGGCGACGCTGCGCGCCAGCGCGCCGAGATCGGGCAGTTCGATCCCTTCCGCGCCCCCGTTCGGCGCATCGGCCATCGCGCTGCCCGCCAGCCGCCCTGCAATGCTGAGCCGCTCGTGCACCTGTTCGGCGGTTTCGGGGCGGCCATAAAGATAGCCCTGGCCCTTGAATTCGCCCATCTTGCGAAGCGCGGTTAGGATGTCCTCGTGCTCGATCCCCTCGGCGGTGATCGGCATTTCGAGCCCGCGACCCAGGGAAACGATCGCATCGACGATGCGGCTCTTGCCGCCGTTCTCGGTTAGGTCCTTGATGAAGCTACGGTCGATCTTCAATCGGTCGAACGGCAGCGAGCGGAGCTGTTCGAGGCTCGAATAGCCGGTCCCGAAATCGTCAAGGCTGACCTTGACCCCCTGATTGCGCAGGCTCGTGATCATCGACCGCACGAGGCCGATATTCTCGTGCAGGCAGGATTCGGTGATCTCGATCTCGAGCCGCTGGGCCGGAAAACTGTGTTCGACCAGCAGTTTCAGAAGCTTCTGGGCGAACCAAGGGTCGCGCAGCTGCACCGGCGAGATGTTGATCGAAAGCGTCAGCGCCTCGTCCCAGCCGCGCGCATCGGCGAAGGCCTGGCGCATCAGCTGTTCGGACAGTTCGGCGATCAGGCCGATTTCCTCGGCCACGGGGATGAAGATTTCCGGGCTGACGAGGCCGAATTGCGGCGAACGCCAGCGCGCCAGCATTTCGAAGCCGACCAGTTCGCCCGTATCGAGATCGATCTGCTGTTCGTAGAAGGGCACGAATTCGGCCCGGGTGATGCCGTGCCGGATGCCCGTTTCGAGTTCGTTCCTGAACCGCAATTCGTTTTCCATGCTCGGCTCGAACCAGAAGAACCGGTTCTTGCCCTGCTTTTTCGCCTGGTACATCGCGATGTCGGCGCGGTGGAGAAGCGTGTCGCCCGAAGCGCTCAACGGTTCGAGCCCGTCGGGGCAATGATCGCTGGTGACGCCCACCGACATGGTGATCTCGAGCGTGACGCTGTCGAGCTGGAAGGGCAGGGCGAGCCCTTCGTAAAGCCTGATCACGAGGTCGTCGATGCGCTCGCGCCGGGCCGGATCAAAGGGGGTGACGAAAGCGAATTCGTCCCCGCCCAGCCGGGCGAGCCGGGCGCTTTTCGGCAGCACCTCGCGAACCCGATCGGCGAACTGGCAAAGCACCTGGTCGCCCGCATGATGGCCGTGCATGTCGTTGACCTGCTTGAAATTGTCGAGGTCGATCATGGCATAGGCGATCGCCTGGCCGCGTTCGGCGGTGCGGATCCGCAGCGCTTCGGTGACTTCGGCCATCGAACGGCGGTTGAGACACCCGGTCAGCGGGTCGCGCTCGGCCAGCTCGCGCGCCTGCGCCTCGGCGCGGCGGCGTTCCTCGATTTCGCGGGTCAATTCACGATAGCGGCGCCAGGCGAAGATGATCAGCGCGATGTTGAGCAGCAGCGCCGTGGTAAGCAGCGGATCGGCTCCATTGCCCGTGCCCATCAGCGCCATCAGCGTGTCCGGCACGACCGCGCCGCCGGTGGCGACGAACAGCAGGATCGCCGCCGTCGCGATCCCGAGGGCGACGATGTCGCGCTGCGCCTGTCCTTCGCCCGCCCGTTCCTCGGCCGTGCCCTTGTGGAGAGTCTGGATCGTTCCGTGTGTCGCCGTCATGCCCGGTTACTCGTAAGCGCCCCTCTTTCACCCGGCCCGCCCTGAGTCAGCCCGGGAGATTTGCGCAAACATGCGGTGACGAGGCTAAAGATCGCGTTAATCGGCGCAAGCTTGCCTTGGCGCGCGCGGCTCTGGCAGAGGGGCCGACGATCAGAAACGTCCATTCATGAGGGGGCAGAGTGTCATGGCGCAGGCTTCGCGCAATTACTGGCTGATGAAATCCGAACCGTTCAAATACAGCTGGGACGATCTCGTCGCCGAGGGCGATGGGGTGTGGGACGGCGTGCGCAACCACCGGGCGAAGAACAATCTCGCGGCGATGGAGGTCGGCGACGAGGCGTTCTTCTATCACTCGCGCGAGGGGCTGGAGATCGTCGGCATCTGCGAGGTGACGGTGGCGGGGATAACCGATCCGACCGACGAGACCGGCAAGTGGGCCGCGGTCAAGGTGCGCGCGAAGGAAAAGTTCGACCACCCGGTGACGCTCAAGCAGATCAAGGCCGACCCGCGGCTTGCCGAGTGCGAACTGGTGCGCCTCTCGCGGCTCTCGGTCGCGGCGATCACGCCGCAGGAGTGGAAGATCATCTGCGAGATGGCGAAGGGCTGAGTGCCGAAGGCCGGGGCGTCGTCGCGGGCGCGCCACGGCTCGGCGCGCTGTGGAGCAGGGGGCGGAACGATCCCGTCGCTTCATCCATTGATTGCGTGAAAAGCCAGTAAATTCATTGGCTTGACCAAGACAATGGAGGATGTTCCATGGGTGAACTCACCGACAAGATCAAAGGCAATGTCAACGAAGCGACCGGCAAGGCCAAGCAGAAGTCCGATGACCCCGAAACCCGCGCCGAAGGGCGCAAGGACGAGGCCGAGGGCAAGGCCCAGCAGGCCAAGGGCGAAGTCAAGGGCGAGATGGGCAACGACATCTGACCCCCAATTCGCATGACATGAAAAGGGGCCGCTCCCGCATTTCGGGGGCGGCCCCTTTCGCGTGCGCTAGCGGTTCCTGAGCGAGCTCACAGTCGCCCCGCTTGCGGCGAGCTGTTCGATTTCGATCACCGCGTGGATGAGCCGCACGCCTTCGCGCTTTCCGGATTCGGCGAAGGCGGCGGCGAATTCCTCCGTCGTCTCGGCCCGCGCGGCCCATGCGCCGAACGCCTCGGCGAGCGCTGCGAAATCGGGATTGGCAAGCTCGGTCGCCGACACGCGGCCGGGATATTCGCGTTCCTGGTGCATCCTGATCGTCCCGTAGGCGCCGTTGTCGACGACCACGACGAGGAGGTTCGCACCCGCCTGCGCGGCGCTTGCGAGTTCCTGCCCGTTCATCAGGAAATCCCCGTCGCCGGCCACCGCGACCACCGGGCGTTCGGGGTGGCGCAGCGCGGCGGCGATGCCGGCGGGGACGCCATAGCCCATCGCTCCGCAAGTCGGTGCGAGCTGCGCGGGATAGCCCTCGTAACGCCAGTAGCGATGGAACCACCCGGCGAAATTGCCCGCCCCGTTGGCGAGGATCGTTTCATGCGGGAGCGATTCGCGCATCAGCGTGACGCAGGCCGCAAGGTCCAGCGCGGGCGCCTTGTCGTTCGGCTCATGCGTCGCCCAATCACGCCATTCGCGATTTGCCGCAGCGCCCGCATCGAAGGGGATGATCGCACCGTCCTCCCACAGGGCGGCGGCTTCGGCGAATTCGTCCATCGCGCAGCACAGCGCAAGATCGGTCCGATAGACCCGGCCCAGTTCCTCCGGGTCGGGATGGACGTGGATCAGCACCTGCCCGGGATGATCGGGAGTGGGCACGCTGTAGCCCTCGGTGGTCGCCTCGCCCAGACGCGCTCCCACGGCGAGGATGAGGTCGGCATTGCGCACCCGTTCGACCAGCTTGGCATTGGGGCCATAGCCCAGCGACCCCGCATAGACCGGCGAGCTTGCAGGAATCGCGTCCTGCCGACGGAAAGCGGTCGCAACCGGAAGGCCGATGCGTTCGGCAAAGGCCTGGAAATGATGGCGCGCCTTGCGGTTCCAGCCCGCCCCGCCGACGATCGCCACCGGGGACGCGGCATCCGCCAGCAGCGCGAGCAGCGCCTGCATCGCGTCGGGACAGGCGGCCTGCGTCGGGCGCTCGACGCGGGGGCGGGGCGAAATCCGGGCGGAAACATCCTCGCACAGCATGTCCTCGGGCAGGGCCAGGACGACCGGGCCGGGCCGCCCGCTGATCGCGACCGAAAAGGCGCGCGCGACATATTCGGGAATGCGCGAAGGATCGTCGATCCGCGCGGCCCATTTGGAAACCGGCGCGAAGAAGGCGGGAAAATCGACCTCCTGAAAACCTTCGCGCCCCTGCATCGGCCGCGCGACATCGCCCACGAACAGCACCATGGGCTGCGAATCCTGATGCGCGACATGAACGCCGATGCTGGCATTGGTCGCGCCGGGTCCGCGGGTGACGAAGGCGACGCCCGGCCGCCCGGTAAGCGCCCCGTCGGCGCAGGCCATGAAGGCAGCGCCGCCTTCCTGCCGGCAGGTGACGGTCTCGATCTGAGTCCCCCCGTGGAGCGCGTCGAGCACCGCGAGAAAGCTTTCCCCGGGCACGGTGAAGATCCGGTCGGTGCCCTGTTCGGCAAGGCATTCGACCAGCAGGTTCGCAGCACGCTTCGTCGTCTCGGCCATGGCCTGTCCCTCTCCTCTCGCCCCTCTGGTTGAGGCCCCCTGTCTACCGGATGCGCGCTTACCCCGCGCGCGGCCACCCCGCAATTGTGCCGATCGTTCCGCTGCCCCGGGCAAGTGTCCCACTGTGCAACAACCGGGGCGAAGGGTGTGACAGGGCGTTAAGAAAGTCTTAACACCATTGCCATGCCCTATGCGCGCCTAACCGCCGACCTCGTCTGTGTCCCGCAGCACCGGGACGACGAGGAAGTGCGGTCGCGGCATCGGGTAACGGGTCGCGGGGCGAAAGGTCGCCGCGCGCTCGTCCTCACCGACGAAAGCGCCCGCCATCCCTACCGCGCGAGCCTTCCACCGCATGTCTGCGCCGATCTGATCGACATTCCGGCCGAGAGCCTGTGGGCGCTGACCCGCGACGACGTCCGCGGGTTTGCGAGCACCTATCTGACGGTGACCGCGGCGGTGCTCGCTTTCATCCTGTAGCGATCCGTCACCCGGCCAGCCCTGCCGCCCCGGTCATTTCCTCGCGCTCGACCTTGTAGAGCACCCTGCCGAGCCAGGCCGATATCAGGCTCATCCCGGCGGCCAGCAGGACCTGTTCGACCGCTTGGACGCCCAGGGCCGTCAGCCCCACCGACAGCAGCGACCCGCCGACCATCGCGGCCGAATTGACGATGTTGTTGGCCGCGATCACCCGCGCCGCCTTTTCGCCCGCGACCCGCGTGGTGAGAAAGGCGTAGAGCGGGACGACGAACATGCCGCCCATCACCGCGATCCCGAGCAGGGCGAGCAGGAGCGCCGCCGCCATCGGCTGGGCGAGGAAGGCGGTTATTCCGAGAAGCCCGGCATCGCCCGTGCCGTTCCAGTTCTTCACCAGCAAGTAGAAGGCGATCACGCAGCCGCCCATGAGAACGACGCTTACCGGTGCGAACCGGGCCGAGACCGTCCCCTTGAGAAGCGCGTTGATGCTGACCGATCCCAGCGCGATGCCGATCGAGAACATGACGAGGAACAGGCTCGCGACTTCGGGACTGGCGGCCAGCGTGTTCTTGGCAAGCGGCGGAAACTGGATGAACAGCACCGCGCCGATGGTCCAGAAGAAGCTGATCGCGACGATCGCGTACCAGATCGGGCGGTCTTCCATCGATTCGCGAATGATGCGGGTGGAGGAACGCCAAAGGTTCCAGTCGATGGGCTCGATCGTTCCCTGCGCGGGCGCATCGGGGACCTGCCGGCTGACCGTGTAGCCGACGATCGCCGTCAGCACGATGCCGCCCGCCGCCCATTCGGTGTGGTCCACCGCGAGCGGGCCGGCGAGGATCGTGCCGAGCAGGATCGCGACATAGGTCCCCGCCTCGACGAGGCCGGTCCCGGCGAGCACTTCCTCGCGGCGCAGGTGCTGCGGCAGGATCGCGTACTTGATCGGCGCAAGGAAGGTCGACTGACACCCGGCAAGCAGCAGGACGAACAGCAGGACGATGATCGACAGCGTCGTGTCGATCGTCAGGATCCCGAGCGGCGCGACGATTGCCAGGTCCCACCCGCTCCACGCCATGTAGAGCCCGAGCGCGCCGAGGCTCATGATGCCGATCTCGCACAGTTTGACCGTGCGGATGATCCGTGCCTTGCACCGCATGTCGGCAAGCTGGCCGGAAATGCCGGAGATGACGACGAAGGGCAGGATGAACACCGCCGATGCGATCGCGCTGAACAGCGTTTCGGTTTCGGGGTCGTTGTAGACCGCATAGACGACGAAAAGCAGCATCGTCGTCTTGTAGAGATTGTCGTTGAACGCATTGAGGAACTGCGTCGCGAACATCGGGAAAAAGCGCCTGGTGCGCAGGAGATGCGTGGCTGTCGTCATGCGTATGGCGCGGGAGATGTCCTTCCCTCGACGCCCCCCATAGCGAAACGGCATCGGTTCACAAGAGCGCCCTTTCGCCTTTTGCCTGGCCGCGCGCCGCGCTAAGGCACTGGACAGCCATGCTCACACTGCCCAATATCCTCACCCTTTCGCGGATCTTCGCGGTCCCGCTGCTGGGCTTCTTCCTGTGGTGGCCGGACTGGGCGCTGGGATATCTGATCGGCTTCTTCCTCTACTGCCTGATCGCGCTGACCGATTACCTCGACGGCTATCTTGCCCGCGCGCAGGGGACGGTGTCGAAACTGGGCACGTTTCTCGATCCGATCGCGGACAAGATCATGGTCGCCGCAGTCGTCCTGATCCTGACCGCGCAGGGGTTCCTCAGGGGTCCCTATGTGGGCGATTTCCACGTCATCGCCGGGCTCATCATCCTCGTGCGGGAGATCGCCGTGTCGGGCCTGAGGGAATTTCTCGGCGGATTGCAGGTCTCGGTCCCCGTCTCGCGGCTCGCCAAGTGGAAGACCGCGTTCCAGCTCGTCAGCCTCGCCGCACTGATCCTTGGCGGAGCGCTGCACGGCCAGCCGTGCCAGGCGATGGGCGAGGGCTGCAAGACCTTCGCGGAAAGCTGGCTCCACGTGGTCGGCCTGACGACCCTGTGGCTGGCCGCGGTGCTGACTCTGGTGACGGGGTGGGATTACCTGCGCGTCGGGCTGCGGCACATGGACTGACCGGTCGGTCCTATCGCGGTTGCAGCCATGACCATGGCGCTTGGCGGAACAGCGCCGCGTCGCGCTGCGCGCCCTAGCGCACCGGCGGATCGACCCGCGGGACCTGCCGCACCGGCGCGACCGGGTCGCCCGGGTCGCGCGGCGGGGTCGCGTCCTCGGGCACATCGTCGATCTGCATGTCCCGTGTGCGCACCTCTTCTAGATTGCGCGCGCGCACCGACAGGTTCTCCCCGTCCCAGCGGATCTCGTTGAAGGAGGGCGGGGTCGACCGGGTGCGTTTCGACAGCGTGCCCGCGCCGATCATGCGCACCGGTCCTTCGGTGGTTTCCTCCATGATGTCGAAGGGGTCGTGGACATGGCCGCTTATGACCGCTTCGACCGGGCGGCGGGCGAGTTCGGCCAGGGCCTTTCCGCCATGCTTGGTGAGCGCGGTGCCTTCGGTCCCGACCTCGCGCAGGGGATGATGCACCGCGACCAGCGCGCGGCAGCCTTCGGGCAGGGCATCGAGTGTTTTCAGGCATTTGTCGAGGGCGCGGTCCGTCACCCAGCCCTTTGACCAGTTGAACCGCAGCTGGGCGCGCACCGCGGTCTTCAACGGCACGATGACGAGCCCGCCGAGATCGATTTCCTTCTCGATCAGCGCGGCCATGCCCTTGAAGCGCTTGTAGGGATTGAGGAACCGTTCGATCGGGTTGAAATAGGGCATGTCGTGATTGCCGACTTCGACCGTCACCGGCACGTCGAGCTTGGTGATCCAGTGGATCGCGGCGTTGAATTCGCGGTGCCGCGCGCGCATCGTCAGGTCGCCGGTGATCGCCACCGCATCGGGGCGGCGTTCGGCGATTTCCTGTTTCACCCAGTCGAGAGCAATGTTGTCCTCGAGCCCGAAATGGATGTCGGAGAGGTGGAAGAGAAGGCGGTTTTTCTCGCTCATGCGGGAAGTCCCATGAAGGTGAGGTCGAAAGGCTCGCGCGCGATATCGATCCGCGCGCCTACGCGTGCGGTCTCGCCGTCGATCATCAGGTCGATCTCGCCGCCTTCGACCGCCATGATGCGGGCAAGGTCCGCAGTGCCCAGTTCGTCGAAAGGCCCTTCGCGAAAGTCGCGCGTCGCCATCGCCCAGCCCTGCCGCACCCAGTCGCCGAGATTTTCCATCCGGTAGCCGCGGATCGTCATCGCCCCGTCGCAACCGCCTTCGGAGAGGGCGAAATGGAGGCCGGGATAGCCTTCCTCGCGGCCCGCCGGCGGATCGACGAGGCGCACCAGCGCCCCGCTCGCCGCTTCGCGCGTGATATCGATCGATTTCGCTGCCGCCTCGCCCATTTCGCGTGCGCGCATGTCCTCGCGCACGTCGGCCCAGCGCGCACCGGGGCCGCACAGGATTTCGGCGAGCGCGGTGTGACCGGCGCAGCGCATGCAGTGGCGGCGCGTCTCGACCAATTGCCCTTGCGCGCTCTTCGCCGCGATTTCGGTCGCACCAAGCGCGCCGAACATGGCGGTCGCAAGAAGGTTCTGCGTGCCCCCCGGAAGCGCCAGGACCACGCCCTGCCAGCCTTCGCCTTCGAGTCGGGCGAGATGGCGCGAGATCGTCCCGTCGCCCGCGAAGACCGCGAGCAGGGCGGTGCCCGCCCGTTCCAGCCCGGCGCGGCCGGGCAGTTCGTCCGAACGACAATCGAGGGTCCGCACGCTCGCCCCGTCGCCCCGGCCCAGCGCCGCGCGCACTTCGGCGACCGCTTCCTCGCTGTAGCTGCCGCTCGCGCTGTTGACGAGGAGGAGGGGAGGAATGCGCTTGTCCATGCCTTAAGGACGCACCGCGCGCCGCCGCGTTCCGGGCGTGGGCAACTGGAGGCCATCTTGCAATTTCCGGCAATCCCCTGTTCAAGTCGCGCTGGTTACAAGGTGCATCACATCCGTGGGCCGAGGCTTTGCCGAGCGCCCGCAAGACCTGCAAAAGAGAGAGAATTTTATGAAGGCCCGCATTCTGGCCCCGGTTCTGACGACTGTTTCCTTCGCCGCGCTGGCTGCCGGCAGCGCGCTTGCAACATCCGGAGAGACGATGAGCGAGAGCATGACCGAGACCGCTGCCAGCCCCGCCGCTTCCGCCGCCGCCGCCGCGACCTCCGCAAGCGCGATTCCCGAGGGCACCGGCTATTTCGCGAGCGACAGCACGCTGCCTTTCCTCGCACCGGATTTCACGAAGATATCCGAGGACGACTATCTCCCCGCGTTCGAGCAGGGCATGGCGATCCAGCAGGCCGAAGTCCGCGCGATCATCGACAATCCCGCTCTGCCGACTTTCGAGAACACCATCGTCGCGCTCGAGAAATCGGGCCGGATGCTCGGCCGCGTCTCGGCGGTCTTCTTTGCGCTGACGGGTTCGAAGACGACCGACCGACTGGATGAGATCAACACCGAGATCAGCCCCAAGCTTTCGGCGCATTACGATTCGATCAATCTCGATCCCGACCTCTTCGCCCGGGTGAAGGCGGTCTACGATGCCCGCGCCAGCATGACGATGACGCCGGAAGACGCCAAGCTTCTGGAAGAAACCTATGACAGCATGGTCCATGCCGGCGCGCTGCTGACCGATGCCGAGCGCGAGCGGGTGAAGGCGATCAACACCGAATTGTCGACGCTGACGACCGAATTCGGCCAGACCCTGCGCAATGCGACCAACGATCAGCCGCTGATCGTCGACACGCCGGAAGAGCTCGCCGGGCTGTCGGATGCCGATATCCGCGCCGCTGCCGAACTCGCCGCCGAAAAGGGGATGGAAGGCAAATACGCCATCGCGCTCCAGAACACGACGCAGCAGCCGCTCCTGCCGACGCTCGAGAACCGGGCGACGCGCGAGGCGCTGTTCATGCGCAGCTACCACCGCGCCGACGGGACGAACCCGGAATACGACACGCGTATGCTGCTTGCGAAGATCGCCACGCTGCGCGCTGAAAAGGCGGCGCTTTTCGGCGAGGAGGACTGGGCCAGCTACACGATGTACGACCGCATGGCGAAGGTCCCAGCGACCGCGCTCGGCTTCATGGAGCAGATGGTCCCTGCACTCGCCGCGACCCAGCGGCGCGAGGCGGCTATGCTGAACGATGCGATTGCGGCCGAAGGCGGCAATTTCGAGGTCGAGCCGTGGGACTGGTATCGCTATGCCAACAAGGTGAAGGCCGATCGTTACGACCTCGATGAGGACGCGGTCGCGGAATATTTCCAGATCGACAAGGTCCTGGAAGACGGCGTGTTCTACATGGCGAACAGGCTTTACGGCCTGTCCTTCGAACGCCGCAGCGACATCCCGGTCTACCACCCCGACGTGTGGGTCTACACCGTCTTCGAGGAGGACGGGTCCGAACTCGGCCTGTTCTATTTCGACCCCTATCAGCGCCCCTCCAAGCGTGGCGGCGCGTGGATGAGCAATTTCGTTTCCCAGAGCCATCTGTGGGGGACGAAACCGGTCATCTACAACGTGCTCAACATCCCCAAGGCGAGCGCGGGCGAGGTGCAACTGGTCAGCTTTGACGACGTCAACACCATGTTTCACGAATTCGGCCACGCGCTGCACGGCCTGTTCGCGGACCAGAAATACGAAAGCCTCTCGGGCACGGCGACCGCGCGCGATTTCGTCGAATATCCGAGCCAGGTCCATGAAATGTGGGCGACCGACCCCGAAGTGCTGCGCAACTACGCCAAGCATTACGAAACCGGCGAGACGATCCCGATGGCCATGGTCGAGAAGATCGAGGAAGCCTCGAAATTCAACCAGGGCTACGATTTCGGCGAAGTGGTCGAGGCAGCGCTGCTCGACATGAAATGGGCCGCGCTCTCGCCCGGGGAAGCCGCCGCGATCGACACGCCGGAAAAGGTCACGGCCTTCGAACGCAGGTCGCTGAAGGAACTCGGGCTTGAAATCGACCTCGTGCCGCCGCGATATCGGTCGACCTATTTCAACCACATCTTCTCCAGCCCCGCAGGCTATTCGGCAGGCTATTACAGCTATCTGTGGACCGAGATGCTCGACCGCGACAGCCGTCAATGGTTCCGCGGGAATGGGGGGCTGACCCGCGCAAACGGCGAGCATTATCGCGACACCGTGCTCAGCCGGGGCGGGACGATGGACTATTTCGAGATGTACGAGAACTTCGCCGGGCGGCAGCCGGACGTGCAGCCAATGCTGGAGGCGCGCGGGCTGGTTTCGGGCGACGAAGCTGCGGACAGCGAGGCTTCAGACGGCAGGCTCCCGCCGCGCAGCGTCGAAGGCTCGTAAGGGCCGCGCGAGCGCTCCCGCGCGGCGCCCGGTGCGCCCGGGGGAGGCCGCTTGTTCAGAACGGTCAGTGCGAGCGGATCTGTGCGACCTGAGCGGGGCCGTGCGCCTCGGCCGATGATCCGATGCGCGCCGCGCTCTCGCGGCGATGGGCGTCGAGCACGATCGGCGCGTCGGCGCCGTGCCCTCCTGCGGCGCGGCGGTAGTGGTCGAGGCTGTCCTGCAGGCCCCTGATCTTGTCGTGCAATTCGTCGTTCTCGCGCTCGGCCCGGGTCAGGCGTTCGACCTTGCGGGCGAGCGCGCGGCTTTCCTTGCGCGCTTCGGCTAGCGCGCTTTCGAGGCGTGAGCATTCGTCCTGCGTCGCGGCAAAGCGCCGGTTCACCTCGCCCAGCCGGTCGCCATAGTCGCGTATCATCGTGCGGGTGGAGCCGAGTTCGTGCTTCATCTGCTCGGCATCGCGCGCCATCGCGACCGACTGGTCCTTGAGATTGCGGTTCTCTTCCGAAAGCGCGCGATTGGTCTGGCGCATTTCATCGAGCAGCCGGCGCGAGATCGCGTGTCCGCTGCGCTCCTGCCCCAGCGCGTTCGTCAACGCATAGGCTTTCGTCTCGAACGCGATTTCGAGATCGGCGCGGGCGGTCTCGAGGATGCGGTGATCCTAGCGTAGGGCGTCATGCGCCTCCTCCAGTTCGTCATGGCGGCGATTCGCGGCGGCGAGCCGGGCGGTGAGGTCGCAAATGCGGGCTTGCTGCCTCGAATGGCTTTCTTCGATCTCGGCGATCCGCTGGGCATCGCGCTTGGCGGCAACGCGCAGTTCGTTCATCGCATCGCGCGCCTCGTCGAGCGCGCGGTCGCGTTCGGCCAGCGCGCCGCGCAGGGTCGCGATCTCGCGCTCGGATTTCTCGCGCGCGTCGGCAGTGCGTTCGGCTTCGCGTTCGAGCTGCCCGATCGTTTCGGCCGAAGCGCGCAGGCGTTCCTTGCCCTCCTCGTTCGCGCGGTGGAGGTCGGCGGGTTCGCGCATTGCCGAGTCGAGCTGACGCTGGACCTGCGCCGATTCCTCGCGCGCGCGGGCAAGGTCGCGGACGAGTTCCTCCGCGCGCGCATCGAGCGCGGCGATCTCTCCGGCGCGTTCGTCGAGCTTGCGGCCAAGTTCGCGGCGGTCCTCGATGAGGCCGGGAACCCGGCCCGCTTCGGCTTCCAGCTCGGCGATGATCCGGGCGAGCGCTTCGGCATCGGCGCGGGCATGGCTGAGGCTGCCGAGCACCTCGTCGAGATTGCCGCGCAGCGCCTCGGCCTGTTCGGCCCGGGGCGGGGTGTAGGGGCCGTGCGCTTCGGTTCCTGATCGTGCGGGCTCAGGACTGGTCCTGCCGGTATCGGCCATTTTGCGGTCGGCGGGAACGGGCCGCGATCGGTCGACGAAGGAGGAAAGCCTGAAATTGCGCATGTTCGTTCCCTTGTTGCCGTGCCCATGTCCCATGGGGTCGCGGGCGGTGGGCTCGACATGGCTAATGCGCGATTCATCATTTCCGCGCGGTTTGGATGGGGCAGGGGGTTTTGCGTAGGCGGGCGCGATTCGGCGTCGACTTTGCTCGCTCATGGCGAATTTCCCGGCTCCGCGGGCGCGGATTCGTAAATTGTTTATTTCTTCTGTGCAGGATGCGTCCCTGAAAACAGGGAAAGCCAATGGTAAAGAGTGTCAGCAAATTCCTTCGAGATTCCTCCGGCGCGACCGCGATGGAATACGGCTTGTTCATCTCGCTGATCGCGGCGAGTTCGATGGGCGCGTTGATTGCGCTTGGCGACGAGACTTCGGCAACCTTCAGCGATGTCGGAGCGAACATGGAGCCCGGCGGAAGCGCGAATGGCGGTGGATCGGGGAATTCGGATTTCGGAGACGGCGGCAGTTCGGACGACGGCGGCGGTGTAGGCGGTGGTTCGGGCGGCGGCGCTTCGGGCGGCGGGGGCTCTGGCGGCGCCGGTTCGGGCGGCGGCGACAGCGGCGCGGACAATTCAGGCGATGACGATGATCGTGGCGGCGGCGGCAGCAGCGGCGATTCCGGCGGCGATTCCGGCGATTCGGAGGGCGACGGCTCGGACGACGGCTCCGGCAGCGGTTCGGGCGGTGGCTCGCAAGGCGGTTCGGGCGGCAGCGGTTCCGGCGACAGCGGCCGGGGCGGCGGCGGCGGCAATAGCGGTCCGGATGATGACGATGATGACGACGACGATCGCGACGACGACGATGATCGCGATGATGACGACGATGATCGCGACGACGACGATGATGATCGCGACGACGACGATGATGATGACGATTGCAAGGGCAACGGCAAGGGCAACGGCAAGGGCAAGGGCAGGGGCAAGTGCAAGTAAGCCCGTCCTGGGGCGCATAGCCTGACCCACCTTCCAGGGCGCGGCGCCCGGGGGCCAGTTTCCGGTTTCAGCCGGCGCGCAATTCCTCGGCCAGCAGCCTGAAATCCGCCTCGCGCGGGGAATTCTTGCGCCACACCAGCGCGATCTCGCGTTTTGCGCTGTTGCCCTCGATCGGGCGCGCGACGACCTCGGTCCCGGCGAGAATCCCCGCTTCGATCGCCATTTCGGGCAGCAATGTAAGTCCGAGATCGTTGTCGACCATCTGGACGAGCGTGTGCAGGCTGGTGCCGATCATGCTCGCGCTGGCGCGCAGTTCGGACCGGTTGCAGGCGGCCAGCGCGTGTTCGCGCAGGCAGTGACCGTCCTCGAGCAGCAGCAGCCTTCCTCCCTGGATCGCGGGCTCGATCATTTCGGGCGAGACTTCGCGCGGGGGATCACGCGGGTCGTCCTTGGGAAAGGCGACATAGAGTCGATCGTCGGCGATATGTTCGATTTCGACATCGCCGGTGTCGAAGGGAAGCGCGAGCAGGACGCAGTCCGACCGTCCGTGCTGGAGGCTCTCGATCGCGTCCTGGCTCGTCTCTTCGCGCAGCATCAGCTGGAGTTCGGGCCGTTCCTTCCTGAGGCGCGGCAGCAGGCGCGGAAGGATGAAGGGCGCGATCGTCGGAATGACGCTCATGCGAAGCTGGCCCGAAAGCGGCTTGCCCGCGGCCTGGACGAGATCGGACAGTTCCTCCGCCTCGCGCAGCAGCCGGTTCGCCTTCGCCACCACCTGTTCGCCCAGCGCCGTGAACCGCACCACCCGCCGCGAACGTTCGACAAGCGTCACCCCTAGCAGCGATTCCAGTTCGCGCACGCCCGCCGACAGGGTCGATTGCGAGACGAAAACGCTCTCGGCCGCGCGCCCGAAATGGCCGTGTTCGTGGAGCGCAACCAGATATTGCAGCTGCTTGATCGTCGGCAGATAGGTGCTCATGTGCCCATCCTCCGGGCGGGGCGGAGCCCGCTCATTCCGCCGCCAGCCGGTCTTCCATGGCGGAGCGCATCTCGTCGATATGGGTCATCTTGAGCTTGCCCTTCTCGACCGCGAAGGCGAGCTTGCCCTCGACGAGGTCGAGCGCGTCCTTGCCGAACACCTCGTAGCGCCAGCCCTTGAGCACATTGAGATCGCGCACTCCGGCGGCGAGCGCTTCCATCTCCTCGGCGCGGGTCAGGAGGCGCGCCGCGACGTCGATCTCGCGGGCGCGGATCTTCAGCAGCAGCTTGAGCAGGTCCGCCACCAGCGCGCCTTCGCGGCCCAGCGGCGCGCCGCGCTTCATCTTCTCGGGCATCTCTTCCTTGGGCAGCGGTTCGGCATCGGCGATGACCTTGAGCATGCGTTTGCCGATATCGTTGTCCTTCCAGGCGGCCGAAAGCCCGCGCACCTTGGCAAGGTCGGCCTGTTTCTTCGGGGGATGCGAGGCGATGTCGGCGAGCGTTTCGTCGCGCATGATCCGGCCGCGGGGAATGTTCTTGTGCTGCGCCTCGCCCTCGCGCCAGGCGGCAAGCGCCTTCAGCCGCCCGAGTACCTGCGGATTGCGCCCAGGCGAACGGATGCGCTTCCACGCGGCATCGGGATCGACCAGGTAGTTCGACGGGTCGGCGAGCTTTTCCATCTCGGCATCGAGCCACGCGCCGCGCTGCGTCTTGATCAGTTTTTTCAGGATCTTGGGAAAGATCTTCGACAGGTGCGTGACGTCGCCGATCGCGTATTCGATCTGCCGGTCGGTCAGCGGGCGGCGCGACCAGTCGGTGAAACGCGCGCCCTTGTCGATCGTGAGATTGAGCCAGGTTTCGACCAGATTGGCATAGCCGATCTGTTCGGACTGGCTGATCGCCATCATCGCGATCTGCGTGTCGAAGATCGGGAAGGGAGTCTTGCCGGTGAGGTTGACGATGATTTCGACATCCTGCCCGCCAGCATGGAAGATCTTGAGCACCTCGTCATTGTCGCACATCAGGTCGAGCAGCGGGGTGAGGTCGATGCCCGAGGCGAGCGGGTCGATCGCGGCGGCTTCTTCCGTGTTCGCGATCTGCACCAGGCACAGTTCGGGCCAATAGGTGTTCTCGCGCATGAATTCGGTGTCGACCGCGACGAATTCGGATCTCGCGAGCCGCTCGCACAATTCGGCGAGGGCTTCGGTGGTGGTGATGAGGTCGTGTATCTTCATGTCGCTCATTATGTTGGTGGGCGGAGTGCCGCCCTCGGGCCGTTGCCGGTCCCCTTGTGGAGAGGTCGCGCGACTTGACAAAGAGCCGGGCTTCGCCTGTTAGCGCGCGCATATCCGCTTGGGGCCGTAACCGACCCTGCGCCAGATGCTGGCGCGCCCTTAGCGCCATACTCTCGAACAGGACAAGAGTTTAGATGCACGTCTATCGTTCCCACACTTGCGCACAGCTCTCGGCCGAGAATGTCGGCGAGACGGTCCGTCTGTCGGGCTGGGTCCACCGAAAGCGCGACCATGGCGGGGTGCTGTTCGTCGACCTGCGCGACCATTACGGCATCACCCAGATCGTCGCGGACGAGGATTCGCCGGCCCTTCCGGTGCTCGAACGGCTGCGCACCGAATCGGTCGTCACCATCGACGGCGAGGTGAAGAGCCGCACACCCGAAACGGTGAACCGGAACATCCCGACCGGCGAGATCGAGGTTTTCGCGCGATCCATCACCGTGCAGAGCGCGGCCGAGGAACTGCCCATGCCGGTTGCGGGCGAGCAGGACTACCCGGAGGAAATCAGGCTCAAATACCGCTTTCTCGACCTGCGGCGCGAGACCATGCACGCGAACATCATGCTGCGGTCCAAGGTCATCGCCAGCATCCGGCGGCGCATGGTCGAGCAGGGCTTCACCGAATTCCAGACCCCGATCCTTACCGCTTCCAGCCCCGAAGGCGCGCGCGACTTCCTCGTGCCCAGCCGCATGCATCCGGGCAGGTTCTACGCGCTTCCCCAGGCGCCGCAGATGTTCAAGCAGATGATGATGGTCGCAGGCTTCGACCGCTATTTCCAGATCGCACCGTGTTTCCGCGACGAGGACCTTCGCGCCGATCGCAGCCTCGAATTCTACCAGCTTGATTTCGAAATGAGCTTCGTGACGCAGGAGGACGTGTTCCAGGCGCTGGAGCCGGTGCTGGCAGGCACGTTCGAGGAATTCGCGGAAGGCAAGACGGTGACGAAGTCGGGCGAATTCCCGCGCATCCCCTATGCCGAGGCGATGCTCAAATACGGCAGCGACAAGCCGGATCTCAGGAACCCTCTGGTCATCAGCGACGTGACAAGCCATTTCGAACAATCGGGCTTCGGCCTGTTCGAGAAGATCGTCGGCGGCGGCGGCGTGGTGCGCGTCGTGCCCGCGCCGAACACGGCGGAAAAGAGCCGCAAGTTCTTCGACGACATGAACAACTGGGCGCGTTCCGAAGGCTATGCCGGATTGGGCTATGTCACCCGCAAGGGCGGCGAATTCGGCGGGCCGATCGCCAAGAACCACGGGGCCGACCGGATGGAGGCGCTCTATGACGAACTCGGCCTCGGCCCCGATGACGGCCTGTTCTTCGCCGCGGGCAAGGAGGCGGAGGCTGCCAAGCTTGCCGGCGCTGCGCGCACGCAGGTCGGCGAGCAGCTCGACCTGATCGAACAGGACTGCTTCAAGTTCTGCTGGATCGTCGATTTTCCGATGTACGAATGGGACGAGGACGCGAAAAAGATCGACTTCAGCCACAACCCCTTCTCGATGCCGCAGGGCGAGATGGAAGCGCTGGAAAATGAGGACCCGCTGTCGATCAAGGCGTGGCAGTACGACATCGTGTGCAACGGCTATGAGCTTTCCTCGGGCGCGATCCGGAACCATCGGCCGGAAATCATGTACAAGGCGTTCGAGATCGCGGGCTATTCGCGCGAGGACGTGGACGCGAATTTCGGCGGCATGATCGAGGCGTTCAAGCTGGGCGCACCGCCGCATGGCGGCTCTGCGCCCGGGATCGACCGGATCGTGATGCTGCTGGCTGGCGAAGAGGCAATCCGGGAGGTCATCGCCTTCCCGATGAACCAGAAGGGCGAGGACCTGATGATGGGCGCCCCCGGCCTTGCCGAGCCGAAACAGCTGCGCGAACTCGCGATCCGGGTGGTCGAGCCTCCGCAGAAGCCGGGAACGCCGAAGGAGGGCTGAGCGCGAGAAAAAGGGCACCCGTCGGTTCTGCCGGATGCCCTTTGAACAGGTGTTTCGCTTTATCTTTCTGATTGTTCCGGGACGGTCGGCTGTGCCTCGTCAAGGCCTTGGCCCCGCTGCATTGGTGTCACCTTGATTCAGCCATATTGCCGTTCGAGCACGTGGCTGAAGCTTTCGCCCTCGCGCACTTCGCGCGCGGCGCGTTCGATCGTCGTGCGGGTCGACGTGTCGAGCGTCTGGTCCGCAAGAGCCTTGTCATAACGTTCGCAAAGCTCGGTCTCGGCATTCTCGATCCGGTGCGCGGCGGCTTCGTCGCCGTCCTGGAACGCATCGGTGATTACGTGGATCAGCCCCTCCGCCTGGGCCGTGGCGCTGGCATCGTCGATGCGCGTGCCGCCGCGTTTCTCGAGCGCGACGTTGAGCAGGTTGACCGTGCGCGTGCGTTCCGAAATGCGCCTCTCGAGCGTCTGTTCGAGCGCGCCGGTATGAGCCGCCTCGTGCGCGCTGCGATAGGCCGCGAGCGTGTCGTAGGTCGCCTGTGTCAGGCCCTGCAATGTCCGTGTGTCCGCCATGGGCGTCCTCCCAAAATCGCTTGACGGAAAGATTTTTTCCCGCCTTTTCGGGTGCTTAACGGTGCGGGGCCGAACCCTATCCGCGCAGCGGGACAGGCTGGGCGCGATGCGCGGCGAACCGAGCGGGGCAGGGCGCGGCCGGGCTCTCCCGCCGTATGGCCGATCACCACTTGCGCTCCCTCGCGGCGTTGACTAGGGCCAAGCCTGAATTTTTTGCAAAACCCCAGACAAGAGGGACACACATGAGCGATACTGCCGACCGCGTGCAGAAGATTGTCGTCGAGCATCTCGGTGTCGAGGCCGACAAGGTCACCCAGGATGCGAGCTTCATCGACGATCTGGGCGCCGACAGCCTCGACATCGTCGAACTGGTCATGGCTTTCGAAGAAGAATTCGGCGTCGAAATCCCTGATGACGCGGCGGAGAAGATTTCGACCGTGGGCGATGCGACCAAGTATATCGAGGAACACAAGGGATAACCTTGGGGGGCTGATCTGTGCCCCGGCATGGCGCGCCCTTCGCATCGTGACGGAGGCGCGCGCGGCTGATCGACAGGCCCGGGCCCCGCACGCGGGCTGCGGGCCTGTAGCTTTTATGCCCGGGAAGGTCGGGCGGCGCGCGGGGTGCGAGACTTCGCGCGGGAGACGAAAGGGATTGCAATGCGCCGTGTGGTTGTAACCGGGCTCGGTCTCGTCACCCCGCTTGGGGCGGACGTGGAGACGTGCTGGCGGAACCTGATCGCGGGTAAAAGCGGGGCGGGCCAGATCACCCGCTTCGACGCCTCGAACCAGAAATGCACGATCGCCTGCGAGGTGAAGCCCAAGGACCATGAATGGGGCTTCGACCCCGACAAGCGGGTCGATCCGAAGATCCAGCGCCAGGTCGATCCCTTCATCGTCTACGGGATCGATGCTGCCGGACAGGCTCTGGAAGATGCCGGTCTCACCGACATGACCGAAGAAGAGAAACTGCGCACCGGCTGTTCGATCGGGGCGGGGATCGGCGGCCTTCCGGGGATCGAACTCGAAAGCGTCAACCTGCACGAACGCGGCCCTGGCCGGGTTTCCCCGCATTTCGTCCATGGCCGCCTGATCAATCTCGTCACCGGGCAGGTGCAGATCAAATACGGCTTCATGGGGCCCAACCACGCGGTCGTCACCGCCTGTTCGACCGGCGCGCATTCGATCGGCGATGCCGCGCGCATGATCGCGATGGACGATGCCGACGTGATGCTGGCGGGCGGCGCGGAAGGCACGATCAATCCGCTCGGCATTGCCGGTTTCGCGCAGGCGCGCGCGCTCAACACCAGCTTCAACGATCGCCCGACCGAGGCGAGCCGCCCCTATGACCGGCAGCGCGAAGGTTTTGTCATGGGCGAGGGCGCAGGCATCGTCGTGCTGGAGGAATTCGAACGCGCCAAGGCGCGCGGGGCGCATATCTATGCCGAGGTCACGGGCTATGGCCTGTCGGGCGATGCCTATCACGTCACCGCCCCGCACCCCGAAGGCAAGGGCGCCGAACTCGCCATGCGCATGGCCTTGAAAAAGGCGGGGCTGGGCCCGGGCGACATCGATTATGTCAACGCCCATGGGACCAGCACCATGGCCGACACGATCGAACTCGCCGCGGTCAAGCGCGTGCTGGGCGACGATCTGGGCGGCGCATCGATGAGCTCGACCAAGAGCGCGATCGGCCACCTGCTGGGCGGCGCGGGCGCGGTCGAGGCGGTGTTCTGCATCCTCGCCATGCGCGACGGGGTGGTGCCCCCGACGCTCAACCTCACCGACCCGGACGAAGGGACCGAGGGCATCGACCTCGTGCCGCTGAAGGCGCGGGAACGTGAAGTGCGCGCGGTGCTCAACAACAGCTTCGGTTTCGGCGGGACCAATGCCTCGCTGATCATGCAGAAGGTGGACTGACGCGGTGGGCCGCAAGGGCCTTCTCGTCCTGCTGTTGATCCTCGCCCTCATCGGCGCAGGCACGTGGTTCGCGTTCGCCCAGCTCGGCGAGGCGACGATCGAGGAGGACACCGCCTTCATCATCCCCTCGGGCGCTTCGGTCAGCGCGGTGGCGGACAAGCTCGAGGCGGAAGGGCTCGTTTCCTCGGCCGACGGCTTTGTCCTTACCGCCCGCCTGTTCGGTTCGTCCGAGCCGATCCAGGCGGGCG
>JGI12048J13642_10073066_pt1 | contig 54688 bp, 37 predicted proteins | sample ElkSlonscriptome_16_FD_13642 | JGI IMG/M metagenome (IMG submission 13642)
CGCTATTTGTGCCAGAAAATGATAACTCAATAAATTAGCAGCCTAGGAGATTCGCTGTTACTTGCGATCATTGAAACACTCGAGTTATCGCTCTTACTGACACGATTTTTTGATTTGGCTACAATGTTTAAAGGGAAAAGTTATGGTAGATGTATGCCTAGTCTCAATGCCCTACGCTGCAATCCAACGACCGTCGATTGCCCTTGGATTGCTAAAAGCTAGCTTGACACAAAAGGGGATCGAATCGATCGCCCTCTACCCCAATATTTGGTTTGCAGAAGAAATTGGCTTGTATAAGTATGCCGCATTGAGTGAAAGTCCCTCCCCACTGCTCATGGGTGAATGGACATTTTCGGGAGCAGCATTTCCAGACTTCCAGCCCAATCACACAGCATATCTAAGTGCGATCGCTTCTGACAAAGATCTGATCAAGCCCCATGAACTTGAGTGGGTGCGCCAGAAGGTAACAGGGTTTATTGAACGAGTAGCACATTCTATTCTGGAGTTGCAGCCTCGTATTGTTAGCTGTAGTTCCATGTTCCAACAGCATTGTGCTTCGCTAGCTCTACTGCGGCGAATTCGAGAACTCGACCCAGACATAATCACACTGATGGGTGGTGCCAATTGTGAAGGACCAATGGGGCTTGCGACCCATCGAGAGTTTACCTGGGTGGATGTTGTTGCGTCAGGAGAAGGAGATGACCTGTTCCCTAAACTGTGCCGCAAGCTTTTAGACAAAGGTCGCGACATCGAACCCTCAGAGTTGCCCTACGGCGTCCTCAGTCCGGCACATCGCCGCCTTAATCTCGTAGCCACAGAAGCTCCCAGAGCGTCTGTGCAGGATTTAGATCGAGTGCCAATCCCTGACTACAACGATTACTTTCAAACCCTTCACCGTTCCCAGCTATTCCCGTATATTAAACCAGGACTCCCAGTGGAAACCTCGCGAGGCTGCTGGTGGGGACAAAAACAACATTGCACGTTCTGCGGCTTAAATGGAAACGGAATGACTTATCGGTCGAAATCCCCAACTCGGGTAGTCCGGGAATTCGTCCAACTGTCTCAGCAGTACGGTCTACGAAAGTTCCTAGTTGTTGATAATATCCTGGATATCGGTCACATTAAAACAGTTTTGCCCATCTTCGCCGCTTTGCCAGAACCCTACAAAATCTTTTACGAAACAAAGGCGAATTTGAAGCGCCAGCACATGCAACAGCTAACCGAGGCTGGCGTAAACGCCATACAGCCCGGTATTGAAAGTATGCATGACTCAGCTTTGAAGTTGCTTAACAAAGGTAACTCCGCTGCAATCAACGTTCAGTTGCTCAAGTGGGCTAGGGAGTTTGGAATTGCTGTCATCTGGAATTTTTTGGCTGGAATTCCTGGGGAGTCCTCTGCATGGTACGCGGAGGTACTCGAATGGTTGCCTTGGATCGTACATCTGCAACCCCCATCACGTTTAGGCACGATCCGGTACGATCGCTTTAGCCTCTATCACGAGCGAGCCGTGGATTATGGGCTAGCACTTTCACCCAATAGAGCTTATTTCCACGTTTATCCGCTTTCACCTGAAGCAATGGCTGACTTAGCCTACTATTTTGAGGAGGAACGTCACCTGGATGATCACGAATGTGCTGAGGTAAATGGCAGGAAATTTGATGGCAAGGGTTCTAGATTTAGCTCGGAGCAGATAGAACTAGGAAAATGGGTAGAGCGGTGGATAGAGCTGTTCAAGTCTGAAACCCCGCCTGTTTTGCAAACGATTGATGATGATGGGGAGCGGCTGAGAATCATTGATACCAGACCCTGTGCCACTGATGGTGAGATAACCCTAGAAGGACTAGCCTATCAAGTGTACAGGGCTTGCGATCGCGTCCTAACACAACGGGAACTCATAGATGCACTGCGTAGGAATTGCGGAATTGATGTTTCTTGGAGTGATATTCAGCCCGTTGCAGATGAGCTAGTGTCGCGCAGAATTTTATTGGCACAAAATGGAAGGCTATTGAACCTAGCCGTTAGGGGGTCGATGCCGCCCCTTCCAAACTACAGAGAACTTCCGTTAGGCTATCTAGATATCCTCAGTTTCCTTCACGATGCTCGCAAGCAATTGGAGTCTCAACTACAACAATCTATCCTATGAATAACACAACACAATTTACCGTGGGATTAGTAATCGTTTGCTTACTATTGCTAATTCTGTTATGGTTACCCGATATGCTCAACGGGGAGTGACAATCCCGGAAGCCTGTCAGGGAAAGCACGGTCGATTAGGACTTTCCGCACCATTGTTCCAGACGCATGCAACGTCTGGAACTAGCTATAACACTACGGGCGTACGTTAGGGCATTCCCCTGTTGCCTATTGCCAGAAATTTGATAGAATATGTGCTAATCCAATCCGCTTAAATCCTTACACATTGATGCCAACCCAGAACAGTGCAGAAGGCAGATGGCAAAAGATAGTTTCCATCAACAGTTTAAAACTGCATTAATCAAGGATAAATGGACAATCACTCACGATCCCTTGACGATTCGGATTAGTGAAGCGGTAAAACTGCAAATTGATTTAGCCGCCGAGCAACTATTAGCCGCCGAACGAGACTCAGAGAAAATCGCTGTCGAAATTAAAAGTTTTATTGGAGATTCAGATGTTAGCACATTTCATACAGCTCTCGGTCAATAGCTGAATTATTGTCAAGCCTTGGAAGAACAAGAACCTGATCGTATCGTCTACTTAGCCATTCCTACGGAAACCTATCAGGATTTTTTTCAACTTCCTTTCATTCAACGCGCTCTTAGACGCTACCACGTCAAGTTGATCATTTATGATCCCAAACAGGAGGAAATTCGGCAATGGATAAGATAGAACGCTATCGAGAATTCGTCCAACAAATCTTGACCGAACATGCCCAACTGAGTCCCACAACAGACACGGTTCAGGCACAACTCATCTTTGACACGCAACATCACCACTATCAACTTGCTTACGTCGGTTGGCAAGGGGATAAACGGGTATTTGGACCCATCATGCATTTTGATATTCAAGACGGCAAAATTTGGATTCAATATAACGGAACCGAAGACTCGGTAGCCGAACGCCTAGTCGAAATGGGTGTTCCCCCCTCCGATATCGTTATTGGGTTTCATTCAGCTTTTAAACGCCAATTTACCCATTATGCGGTTGGCTAACAATACCATTGCGATCGCGACGGCATTGGTAGTAGAGACGTGCCATGGCACGTCTCTACTACGGGGATACGTTAGGACATTTATCTGTTGCCTGTTGCCTGTTGCCTGTTGCCTTTTCACCCAATTGTATTGTCCTAACCTCAATGCTTAGTGCTATAACGTCTCTACTCTAACTGTCGCGCTGCCAGTCGAGCAAATAACCCCCCTTTGTCAACCAGTTCTGCAAACGAACCCACCTCTACCAAACGCCCTGCTTCAATCACATAAATTCGGTCAGCATTGCGGATCGTACTCAGGCGGTGGGCAATTACAATTCGGGTCGCATTTAATTGGTCTAAACTTTGAGTAACAATGGCTTGAGTGCGATTATCTAAAGCACTGGTTGCCTCATCCATCAGAATAATTTTCGGCTTTAACAAAATCGCCCGCGCAATCAATAAACGTTGCCGTTGTCCCCCCGACAGATTCGTACCCCCCTCACTAATTACCGTGTGCATCCCCATGGGCATTTGCTCAATATCCTCAGCCAACCCCGCCATCCGGGCGGCTTCCCAAGCTTCATCCAGCGTCACCAAGGCTCCACAGGTCAGGTTATCAAACATTGAACCCGAGTTAATCCGACCATTTTGCAGCACTACCCCCAACTGGCGTCGTACAGCCTGAACATCTAGTCCGGCTAAATCTTGACCATCGTAATAAACTGTACCGCTTAAAGGTGTCTCAAATCCCAATAAAAATCGAAAGATGGTGGATTTCCCACTGCCACTCGGACCCACCATCGCAATAAATTCCCCAGGTTCTGCATGGATACTCACATCATCCAAAATCAGCGGTCCATCCTCGCGGTAGCGGAAGGTAACATGTTCTAGGGCGATTTTACCCGTCAAACGACCGGGATCAGCTTTCGTCGCATCCGTTTCCGGCATCGTCTGGACAATGGGTTTGGCTCTCTCCCACAATGGCACAATTCCCAAAATGTCAGTTAGGGTATTACTTAAGTCAGTCACGCTGGACAGAAATGTGCCAAAGGCTGTATTAAACGCCAAAAACGTCCCCATATTCAGCCCAGCCCCCCCTTGAAGTTGTGCCATCTGAATAAACAGAATCGCAAACCAAAACAGGAGAATCGAACTCACCAGAGGCAGCGTCTCATTGAACACCGAAACACTATCATTAATCCGTTTGATGGCTGCCTTGAATTTAATTTTCAGGCTGTACTTTTTCGCCCAAGCCGCGAATGCCCGCCCTTCTGCTGCTGCCACCCGCAGCTTGGATACCCCATTGATCAGCTCAATCGTTAGCCCATTAATTTCCCCATCCACAACCTCCTGCTGGCGATTTTTGCGGATTAAAATGACGCTAGAGACAACCGTAACAATCACCGCCACTAGGGTTAAACCGATGCCGATGAGTGCCAATTGCCAGCTATAAACAAACATCAGCCCTAGATTTAACAGGGAAAAGACTGCACTTAATAGGGTGCGTTGAGTGGCGCCACTGAGTTGGCTGCGAATCTGAGTGACCGCTAACAAGCGAGTCAGCAGATCCCCCGACGAGTAGCTGCGAAAAAACGCCGGCTTCAGCGAGAGTAGGCGATCCCAAACCGCTGGTTGGAGAGAAGCATCCGCCGAATTTTCCACCCGCAGGGACAGAATTCCCTGAGCCAACTGAAACACCGTTTTTCCCCAAGCCGCCGCAAACAGCGCCAGTCCAATTTGCCACAATAAGAGGCGATCGCTGTCGGGAATGGCATTATTGATTAACATCGCCGTAGCTTGGGGTGTGACCATCCCCATCAGGGTGCCCAAGACTCCCAGTAACACCACACCGACTATTTCGATTTCATTACCCCTGGTGCCAAACCGAAACAATGCTAGGGCATTGCTCACGAATAGGGGCAAAGGTCGATAGAACATTTGAGCTTCCGGGGACAGCGTCTGGGCGACTGTCTCCGTTACGGGCATCCGGGTGCGCTCTACGGGGTCAAACAACACATAATGGTTGCCTTTGTAGGGTAACAATGCCACTGGGCTTTTATCGGTATTAGTGTATCCTAACAATGGACCATGCTCCTCTTGCCACCAATCCCCCGTGAGTAGCACCCGACGAGTCCGAAATCGCGATGCCCGGGCGATCGCCTCTAAGGGGTCTTTGACTCGACTCAGGTCTTCTGATTGCGCTGGGGGATTAATCATCATCCCCTGGGCGCGACCCACGGCTCCAGCGGCAATTAGCAGGGGGGTTCCTTCCTGAAAAATGGTGGTTTTTTGGGGGTGCAACACCGTGGTTAATTCTCCCAGTGCCACCTCCCGCACCTGTAGATCCAACTGCTGCCGTTCCAGAAACAGACCAAACTCCTGCTCTTTTTTCTGACGAACCTGTACATCTAGGTAGAACAAGAAAAAGGTATGCAACGTGGCTAAACCCCCTGGTATCGCTGCCCCATTTGCCAACTCAGTGGTAGGGTGGACTTGCACCTCCATTAGGTCTTCTGCCTCTAGCCACATCCCAGAGGCGAGGGGAAAGGCGGGCGAAGTCTCTTCGACTTTGAGGTCTTCAATTCCCATCCAGCGGACACTACCATTCCCCAAACTGACCCACACAACTTGTTCGCGATCGCAAGATCGGGTTTCTTGGTTCTGTAAGGACAAGTAGCGTGATTCGCCCAAGGGCTGCACATTCTGGGGAACGAATAGGGGATTATGATAGATAAAATCACCCAAATGTTTAAGCCAGCCTTCGAGCCATGCGATCGCCTGATACCGAGTTGGATTGTCTGAATGGGGAGATCGGGGAGATGAAGGAGATGAGGGAGATAGGGAGAATAAATAGACTTCTTCCTCACCTTCCCCAGCTTCCCCAGCTTCCCCAGCTTCCCCAGCTTCCCCAGCTTCCCCAGCTTCCCCAGCTTCCCCAGCTTCAGCCGCAATCAAACTCCCCAAATCCGCGATCGCTAGGGGTAATAGTTCTGTTGCTTCAATCGCCACCGCCAAAATCCCCCATTGTTGCCACAGGGCTGCGCCGAACAACGCTTCCCCTTCCCCAACACTGAACAGATAATGACGAGCCCCTTTCGCCTCTCCCTGGTCCACCTGGGTAGCAAACAGAGCCAGCGTCCCGGACTGAACCAGCCACACCTGCTGCGGGTTATCCAAGAGTAGGGGTTGATTCCCTTTAATGTGACGTACTTCCTGAGCCAGATTCAGATCAAGCATGACTTCCAGATTCCCCTTCCTCTTCACTACTCGTCAAACGACCATAAGTGCCTCCCTGTAGGCGTAACTCCTCATGGGTTCCTCGTTGCACCACTTTGCCCCGTTCGAGTACAATAATCTCATCGCAATCCCGAATGGTGCTGAGTCGGTGAGCGACCACAATACAGGAGCAACCGCGCCGCCGCAGATTCCGGTCAATAATCAACTCAGTTTCCGCATCCAGGGCACTGGTTGCCTCATCCAGCACCAACACCGCCGGATTCCTGACCAAAGCTCTGGCAATTTCTAAACGCTGCCGCTGCCCACCACTCATATTGGTTCCCCCTTCGTTGAGCTGGGCATCATATCCCCCCGGCATATTCAGGATCAGCTCGTGAATGGCGGCGTCTTGACAAGCCTGGACTAAATCGGCTTCGGGAACTGTACTATCCCAGAGGGTCAAATTTTCCCGCACCGTCCCCGCAAACAGAAAAATATCCTGCTCAACCATTGCCAAAGAATTAGCGAGGATGGAACGGGGAATCTGGCTACGGGGTATCCCATCCAAGAGAATTTCCCCATCCCAAGGGGTATATAGACCGGTGACTAGCTTGGCAACCGTGGACTTGCCAGAACCACTCCCTCCGACAAAAGCCACCCGTTGACCGGGCTTTAACGTCACATTCAAATTCTCAATCAGGGGGGAGTCTAAGCGGCTGTAACCGAAGGTCAGGTTCCGTAACTCAATGTAGCCTTGTAGCTGAAAGGAGTCTTGCCCAATGGTCAGAGGTTGACTGGCGCTGGTATTGAGGCGGTCTGCTTCCGGGTCAACGGGGTTTTGCAGAACGTCATCGAGGCGATTGACATCTGCCTCTAAATCTTGCAACGTACTACCAAAATTGACCAACTCGTTAACCGGGTTGAGGAATTCCTGGGTGAGAGTCTGATAAGCAACCAACATGCCAATACTCAGGTTACCATTCATCACCCGTAAGCCACCGATAACCAAGATTGAGGCGGTTGCCAATGCAGTTAAAAACGTGGGTAAAGTGGACAAGATTTGGGAGGGTAGACCCAATTCTTGCTGGGCATTGAGCATTTTGGCATAATAGCCAGCAAACTTAGCAAACAAGTCAAACTCTAAGCCGCTGGCTTTAACCGTTTCGATGGATTGAATGCCACTGATAGCCACGCCAGCCACCTTCCCGTTCTCCTGAGCAAACTTCATATTGGCATCAACACGGCTGCGGGATAAGTATTGCAGGGCAAAGAAGTTCAATGCTGCGAAAGAAATAGCGACGCAGGTCAATACCCAATCATACAGGAGCATAATCAGAATATAGAAGACCATCATCAGCGTATCGATAATGGTGGTGGCAAGTCGCCCCGATAGCACATCGGCTACCTTATCATTGAGTTCATTCCGACTGCTGATTTCACCCGCGAAGCGCTGAGCATAAAACCCAATCGGTAGGCGCAGAGTATGCCAGAGAAACTGTCCTGACATCGAAACCGACAACTTAATCATCAGCCGCCGTAGGTAAACAAACCGGATGCGTGCCAAGAGTCCTCGCATCGCGGCTGTAAACACCATGACCAAAATTAGGGGTCGCAGCCAATCTTGGCGATTTTCGACAAGAATTTCATCAACAAAGACTTGGGTAAATGCAGGTACAGCTAAGCGAGGAATGGTGAGTAACAATCCTGCGACTAAACAAAACGCGATCGCTCCCCGTGAACTATAGAGGCGAGAGCTTAAGGCAGACAGAATGCTCTGTTTTTTACCCCCCTTCTTAAAGTCGGGTCCCGGCTCCATTAATAAGACAACACCCGTGTAGGCTTGGTCAAACTCCTCAAAGGAAACCGACCGACGACCAGTGGCTGGGTCGTTGAGGTAAATGCGATTTTTGGAGAATCCTTCTACGACTAAAAAATGGTTAAAGTTCCAAAAGATAATGTAGGGAGGGCGATAATTTTGCAGGTCTTCTAAGGGCTTTTTAAAGCCTTTCGCGTCCAAGCCATAAAGTCGGGCAGCTTTCAGGACGTTAGAGGCTTTACTACCATCGCGTGAGACGCCACACTCGCGCCGCAGTTCGGTGAGGGGCATAATGCAACCATAGTAACTGAGGATAATTCCCAGAGAGGCAGCACCGCATTCCACCGCTTCCATTTGCAGCAGCGTGGGGGTACGCACGCGACGTTTATTGGGCGATAGTAACTTAGAAATAAAGGCGATTGCCATGGTTCTGGTTTGCACTCCCCATCAATACTTCTGAATGTCTTAAGTCGTCGGACAAAATCTTCCCCCAACAGGGGGTTAAAACTGTTGCCTGTTGCCTGTTGCCTGTTGCCTCTCCCCACCACAAGACTCCCTGCAACAGACCCTACTTAGTAAACACCCGTCAAAGACCTGAGAATCGGAATCACGTAGGAAATCGGCGCTAGAGTGCCAATTTTGACTCTGACTTGGGCGGTGGTACCGGGTGAAATTTGCAGAGAAGGTCCGTCTGAGGAAGACCATTGGTAACCACTCATGGTGGTTGGGTCGGGTTGCAGTTCGGCAAAGACTTGAACAGGAGCGCCACTACCGGTCGCAGATATCTGTTCCACCAGAGAGTTGGCGAGGTTTTCGTTGCCGATAATGGCAGACATATCTTGGTTCGTCACGGGGAATGGGGTAATGTGAGTCACTTCCCCGATAATACCCCCATAGCGTTCGCGCTTTACCATACTGGGAGTGACTTGTAACGTCATCCCCGGTTTAACTTGCTTACCGTCTTTGTCGGCAAAGTAGACAACGCTGACTAACTTACTGTTGCGGTCTTCAGTTTCAATAGAACCCAAGCGAGTCCCCGCGTTCACGGCTTGACCGGGAACAATGGCAACTTCTAGGACACGACCATTATAGGGACTAATAATTTTGCTACTTTGAGCAACGTTGAGTTCAAGTTGGGCAATCCGACGCTTCGTTTCTTGGATTTGATTGGTTTTGTCGAGGGACTTCTCTACATCCTGTTGCGCCAACTCAGCTTCTTGTACATTGAGGTTTTGCAGTTGATTTTTGATATCTTTAACACTGTTGAGATTCTGTAGATACTGGGCTTCAGCTTCAGTTTCTTGACGGTCAAGTTGCTTGAGTTGTGCTTCTAGGTCGGCAAGTTGGGTCTGACTTTCGAGATACTGTTGTTGAGCTTGCAGTACAGTATCTTGGGAAATGGCTCCCTCCTGCTGGAGACGACGGCGAACTTCAAATCGTTGTTGTAGGGTGGGTAACAAAACTTGGCTTTGTTGGATACGCTGCTGGATATTTTCACGTTGTTGAGCTAATGCGTCCAGACTTTTTTCCCGCAGAATTGGACTGAATGCCTCGGCATTACGCAGATTTTCTTGTAGGGTGGTTCGCTGCTGAGCAATGTTCTGCCGTTTGAGGGCAATCCCTTGGTCTTGTAGCTGATTGGTTTCTTGGTTTTGAGTGAGCAGTTCAGCCAGCTTAGTTTGTTCTTGCTGCAATTGCTGCTTGAGTTTGGATTGATCCAGGGTGCCAATAACCTCACCTTTTGTGATCCTATCCCCTGGCTGGATAGTGAGGGTGGAGATTTGCCCCTCACTCAGGGTTTGAAATGGCACAACGCTGCGAGGCTGAATTAACACACCCTGACCCGTAACGGTAAGGGGAATGCGCCCAACCACACTCCAAACACCACCAACTGCGACTAACAAGCCAATAGTTGTCAGAGGTAACCAGGCTTTCGGGCTAACCACCTGCATCATTTGGTCGAGCTTTTCTGGCGAAGATAAGCGCTCTAGGGCTTCTTGACGGAAAAGTTTATTCCCTTGGCTTGGCATGATAACAAATCCTCACGATTAATTGTTCTGCATTTTTTGACAAAAGACAAATGAACAGTGAACCATCAACAATGAACAATGAACAATGAACCATCAACCCTAACAACTACGACAAAGTTCTCAAGCGTTTAAGCATCCAATCAAATCGGGCACCGCCTAGAGTAAGATTATCCATTACCTCTAAATCAATTTCATCGTCGTAGGCGAACTCTTGAGATAGCGTTTGCCCAATTCGATAGGCGCTTCTGCCGTATCCGAGGCGACTGATTAGTCCTTGTAATCTTGCCGAAAGCAGCATCGCGATCGCTCGATGAAAGCGAGCGCCCATACCTGGGTTCTGCTGGAGTTTGATGAACAGTTGTTTCCTGTCAATGGCTAAGACTCGTAAATCGTCCAAAGCTTTGAAAGTATAGGCAGGTAAACGGGCATCAATCAGTGCCATTTCACCAATAATTTCACCTTTAGTCGCTTGAGCAATTTCAGTCCCCGGAGACTCGTCACGTTCCTCCTGGTTTTCTAGCATGGCAAAAACTTGGGCGAGATCGTTCCCTTTATCTTCAAAAAAGACAGAAATACTCCCCTCTATCACCACATAAAGATTCTCGACGGAGCGACCGGCTTGAATCAGAACCGTGTCTACTGTCAATTCTTCAATGATACCCGTCTCAACCAGCCAGTCCACATCACTATCACTTAATTCACCAAAGATTAAAGGCACATCTTGCAAAGGGGGAATTTTAAGATTCTGGCGATGAATAAAGTCTTTGACCAGACGTTCAAAACGGTCTAACAGCAAAATCGCGATCGCTCGATAAAAACGGGAGGCAAACTCTAAGTCTTGCCGGAGTTTTACTAACAGATTCTGGCAAGGTAAAACCAGAATCACCGAATGTTCTATTGCCTTCACGGTTGTGACTGAGGGACTGATATTCAGGAAGGACATTTCACCAAGGATTTCACCCGAAAAGAAGCGGGCAATCTCTTGTTCGAGGTCATCATCCTCTTCAAGCGCCGCAAAAACGCTAGCCAACGTACTCTCTCGGTTTCTGGAAATAGTCGCACCAAGAGTCCCCTCCAGAATGATGTACAGGTTGTCCACTTGGCTCTGTTGCTGGAGGATTACAGTACCAGAGGGAACCTGCTGTTGATGACCATTGGTCATGATCCAGTTAATGTCACTTTCACTCAATTCTTTGAGCAGAACCGGATTCCCTGTATTTTTGTCACGTAACTCTTTAACTAAAACCGGATTCCTTGGTTTTTGGGGACTGAAGTCTTTGAGCAAAACGTCAGGTTCAGCACTCACTACGTCAGTAAGATTAACGCTCTGCTGTGGGATACCTCTACTAGGATTCGGTTTTTTTAGTAAGAGTAAATTATCGAAGATAGACTGTAGTTTTCTGAGCATTTTAACCTCGCTCAACTGATCATGTTGCCATTAGCTAGTCATTCCTAGTACAAGCACCTCGCGGTCACCTTTTATTCAAAACAAGCTGAACATTGGATAACAAAATAATTTTGATTGCCAGGTCAGTACTCTGGATATAAATTCTGGAAAGCTGTACTAAGAAAGGTTAACAAGCCGATCAATCCTTACTGTTGCCTATTGCCTATTGCCTATTGCCTTGCCCTCATATTTAACTTTAATTGTGTCCGACTACTTAGCGGTACTAGCAGGGTGTCACGACTTCAAGCGGCAAACAATTGCTCTCGGTAATGAGAATAGGCAGCTTTCAAGAGTGACCTGCCTGATTGAGACGCGAACTCCTCAAGAGTCAGCGTTGTCAACGCTATTAAGGTTGAAACCTGTTCGGTTAAGGTTCGGGGTTGTCCTAAATCGTTTTGATCAAAATCTTCGATATTTTCGGCGGCTTTTTTCACCAGTTCTTGCAGAATTCTAAAAGCACCATTTGATAGGGGAGGTTCGCCCCTGTAGTTTTGTAACCGCCCACCCTCTCGATAATTGGGAAATGACTCTAAGCCCATAAAATAGAGAAACCAGTCAGCTCGATAGTACCCTAGGGCAGCGACAATCCCTCGGTAATCAGCAATTAATTCATCCAGTAAGTTATTCCGCATGGCTCCAAATAAGCGGTGAGTAATGTAATGGGTTGATTCATGTTCTAAACGAATTTTCAAGGAAAACTGTTGCCAAAGGATATCCGTTAGTCCCAGCTCACTGGCGGTAATATTACTGTAGGCACCAGGGCTGAGAATAATGAACCGATCCTGATACAATGGCTTCTGAGGAATCAGGCGTTTAAACTCACAAGCCCAGTCAGCTTCAGAGTCTTTCCCCCTTTGAGCAACCCACTGCTGCCGATAGTGATGGATGCGACTCCAGTTGTTATAACCACTAACAATACAGGCTCCCATTGAATCCGGTATGGGTTGGGGTTCATTGCGTTTAGTCAGTGCTTGTACCAAGGTGACAAAATCCTCACGATTCCCAGCAATGATTACCGGAATGAAACCCGCCAGGGTTTGATGCAACTGAATCTGTAGTTTTTCAGGTTCGCTGAAAACTAGCCCAGTCGCGCCCGCCTCTGGGTTCATCGGTTTTCCTTGACGAGTTGCGACGCGATAGTCTTCCGTTTGACTAATGCCAGCCAGTATGGGGAACTGAAACTGCACGAGGTGCTGTTTTAATACCGCATAAGCTCCCACTTTTTCGGCTTGAACCGTATAGTACCGCCAAGCCTCAACATGAGCCTCAGGAGAGAGGGGAAAGGTTTGGGGAAGCTTTAAACGGCTGTGATCAAACATATTGTGGTTGTAAGCGAGCAGTTCCTGGGTTTCGGAGTCACTGGCGCCGCAAGCAGCCAGAACGGTAGTGCGTAATGTCAAAATAAGTTCAGGAAATGATTCAGCAAGTACAATAAACTTATCATCTAAGGTTGCCGTTGTTGATGAGTTGATGGCATAAAAAGTAATCAATTAATGGCATAAAAAAGTAACAAATTTAATAGCAGGATAGGTAGAATCAGCGCTGATACCAAATCCAATGACAGAAACCCCCTTTATCCCTTGGCTGATGAAAACCTTTTGCATGACAGCCTTTTGCCTTGTCTCCACCCATAAAGGGAGTCGTTATAGCACTACGCACTAAGGTTAGGACATAAAAGAAAAAGTCAAATCGCTCAATCCCTTGCCAGGTAAGCTTTTGTCTTAACTATTGCAAGAAAGCCTATTCCCTGGCGCGTAGCGCTATAACCCGGATTTAGTAGCTAACTTTTCACGGTATCTGGCGCAACGTGAGTGTTACGTGTGTAGGGGCGGGTTTCACTATTATCTTTTCGGTTGCACCCAGATGTAACTAAACCCGCCCCGACTCAGGTTTCTATAGCACTTCTCAATTGGGTGCAATACATACTGGTAGAGGCAGGGTGGGAAGCCTGTCAACTTCGTAGGTTGGGTTGAGGAAAAGAACAAAACCCAACGCCACCATTACCGTGAACATGACGTGCTTTCCATGACATGCACCCGCAGGGTGTAAGCTGTTTGGCATTTAAACCTTGATGTCAATAATGACGAAATCCTTGTAGTGCGTTAAGCGAAGCCATGCCGCAGGCTTTGCATCTTGCTCGCTACCCATTCCCATTTTAAATGTGTGACAGCTTAGGGTGTAGTGCTTTCAAATGAGAACCGTGACTGACATTATCTTAACTTGTCACTTTTTAATCCCTAATTTTATCACTTTATCTGCCATAAACCAAGGGAATAAAGCAACGACAAATGGTAAATTAATTAGAAAGCACGAAAACCTCCATACCGAAAGCTAGGTTGCTTTGGAATTCAATCGAATTCATCAGCGAGCATCCTGTTCATGGCTACAGCCTAACGCTTAGGAAACTACTGATTATGCCCCAAATTGTCTCCATTCATTCCTATCGAGGTGGCACTGGCAAGTCAAACTCAACCGCCAATCTTGCTGTTACCATTGCCCGCCAAGGTCATCGGGTTGCCATTATTGACACCGACATCCAATCACCCGGCGTCCACGTCCTGTTCGGCTTTGATGAAGAACGAATGGAACGTACTCTTAACGACTTCCTCTGGGGTCGTTGTGCAATCACTAATGCGGCGTATGATGTTACTTCTGTACTCAACAATCAGGGAACTGACCGCAGTCAGATTTATTTAGTCCCCTCCAGTGTGAAATTAAACGATATTTCCCGAATTTTACGGGAGCGGTTCGACGTGAAGCTTCTATTAGAAGGCTTCAAAGACTTAATCAAAACTCTTGATCTTGACTACCTATTTGTTGATACTCACCCCGGTCTCAACCAAGAAACGCTGATTTCACTAACCACCTCTAATATCGTTTTATTCGTGCTTCGACCCGACCAGCAAGATTTTCAGGGTACTGCTGTCAGCGTTGATGTCGCCCGGAAGCTACGAGTGCCTAAGTTGCTGCTGATGATCAATAAAGCCCTCACCGAATACAATTTCAATGATTTGCGTCAGCAAGTTGAACAAACTTACGAGATTCCAGTAGCAGGGATTATTCCTGAGTCAAAAGACATGCTTCGACTGGCAAGTCGGGGTATCTTTTGCCTCAACTACCCTAACCATCCGATTAGTCAAGCAGTTGGGAACGTTGCCAAACACATTCTGGGTTAAAGAACCCCACGTCCTGAAATGGTTATCAACAATTCAGACTTAAAAATACCAATTAAATGGGTGCTTAAATTCATTCAGGTCATACCAATTCTGTCTTTTACAGGATTAGTAACGCCGGAGACGGCGAGTGCCCAGATTATCCCAGACGCAACACTACCAACTATCTCTGATGTGAGGCAAATTGGAGAAACTTATGAGATTATAAAAGGGACAACTGTAGGCAAAAATCTTTTTCATAGCTTCCTTGAGTTTAACGTTAACTTTGGAGAAACAGCTTACTTTGATAACGCCCTCACCATTGACAACATCATTACTCGCGTTACTGGAGGGCAACAGTCGAACATCGATGGATTGCTTCGTGCCAATGGCACAGCCAATCTCTTTTTACTCAATCCCAATGGCATTGTGTTTGGTCCTAATGCTCGACTCGATATCGGTGGCTCGTTTTTCGCCAGTACCGGAAACAGTATTGTGTTTGAAAATGGTATGACCTTCAGTGCCAACGATCCCGACGCCCCACCTTTACTTACCATGAACGTGCCGATTGGACTGCAATATGGTGGTAATGCTGCTGATGTGGAAGTGCGGCAATCTGGTCTGGAAGTCTCTGCTAATCAATCCTTAACGCTTCTGGGTGGTAATGTCACTATTGATGGTGGTACATTAAAAGCGCCGGGAGGTCAAGTCGTCTTTGGTGGATTAGCCGGAGCAGGAATAGTGGAACTTGAAGGTGTTATTCCCTCCTTTCCTGATGCCATCAAGCGTGGGAATGTTACTCTCAGGAATGGTGCGATCGCGGATGTTACAGGTAATGGTAGCATAGGCCTCTATACCCATAATTTAAACATTTTCGGTGGTTCTCAACTCCTAGCGGGAGTTGACCAGAGTAGCCGTCAAGCGGGTGATATTTTAATCAATGCCACAGGAAACCTTTCCCTGAGTGACAGAAGTCTAATCGCCAATACAGTCCAATCTGGAGCCAATTTAGACGGCGGAAATATTGACATTAGCGCCGATTCCGTTGCTGTCACCTCCGGTTCAAGAATTACCACAGTTACTCAGTCAGCCAAAAATGCCGGAACTATTCTCTTAGACACCAACAATTTAGAGATTTCCGGTTTTACATCTGACGGACTCTTCAGTGGGATTCTCTCTCACTCCGCCACTCCGAACAGTGGTAAGGGTGGAGATATTAGGATTAATCCGGATAATCCCCAAGGCACCACTCGTTTAATTAACAGAGGGTTTATCGCTACTGTCACCGATAGCCAAAATCCAGGTGGCACAATTTACGTAAATGTGAATAACTTAATTGCCGAAAGTGGAGGACAAATTCTCACGTTAGCCAACAGCAGCGGTAAAGCGGGTGATCTGACAATTAATGCCACTGAACGTGTGCAAATTTCTGGAAGTAGCACTGACTTTATCCGTTCTCCGTTTGCCGGAGTACCTGTTTTTGATCTAGATGCTTTACAATTTAGTACGGAGTCTAACCCAGATGTCGAAGCCTCAGGATCTGATGGCATTCCCTATGTTTCCATTCAGCGCACTCCCGATCAAATTCTTAGTGGTCAAACTATTTTAGGAACAGCGGCTGATCAATTTGACTATTACTCCTTTACCATTACTGAAGCGAATAGTCAGGGTATCTTCGACATCGACAATGGCGATGGCTATAGCGATAATCCCGGCAGTTTAGATACAGAAATTGTTCTTTTTAATCGAGCCACCGGAGAAATCGTGGCAGCGAATGACGATGCCAATATAACCGAAGGTGTTGGTGGCAGCAGTGTCAGCCAAGACTCTTATCTTTCTACCCGGTTTAGCTCACCAGGAACTTACATCCTTGGTGTGGGCGAATTCGATAGCGTTCCATCCAGCTTAAATCGGTTAGAAGGCGATCGCGTTGATCGGGGGGACACGTACCGGCTTCAGGTTTCCTTAGAAAATCAGGGAACGGGAATCCCTCTGCCACCAGATACTTTTAACCCCGACAATTTTAATCCCAATTATGGTACAAAAAGTGGGTTAGTGTCCATCACTCAAGACTCTGGAAATACGGGGACATTAACCATTAATACCGGACAGTTATCCCTGGAATCTGGAGCAGAAATAGCGGCGGCGACTTCCGGTGCAGGTGACGTTAAAGATATAAGGATTCAAGGGACAACCTTAGATATCAATAACTCGACAATATCGAGTATTACGCGGGGCAGTGGTGACGCTGGCAGCATCCTCATTGATGCAGAAACTGTGAATCTTGCCAATCGCGGTCTCTTCAATCTCAGTAATTTTGAGCAGGGGAATACGGGTGATATTCGGATTGATGCGGTTAATCTGAATCTGGTTGAAGGCAGCCGAATAGATAATGGGACTTATGGTCGAGGAAATACTGGAGAGGTGGTGATTAATGTTCGCGATACAGTTACTTTAGACGGAGAATTAGATGGAGACGAAAGCCATATCTATAACATCGTGGCAGGACCATCAGCCGTCGGAAATGCTGGAGGTATTGAGATCAATACCCGTGTTCTATCCCTGACCAACGGCGCTGGACTCAATACGAATACTTATGGACTGGGGAATGCTGGCAATATAACCGTGAATGCTAGTGAGAGAGTCCTATTAGATGGGAAAGCCAGCAATGAACGGGGGTCTTATTTACTAAATCGAGTCCGGGGTAGTGGCAGGGGAAATGCGGGCGATATTAATATTGTCACCGATTATTTTTCGATGACCAATGGTGCGGAAGCATTGAATAGTACAGAAGGAGAAGGAAATGCTGGTCGGTTTAACATTACGGCTGATCAAATCGTGGTCAGTAATAGTCACATTGGCAGTAGTGTTGGCTCCCAAGACCAACCCAGCGCCGTTGGCAATGGTGGAAGGCTCGACTTTACTGCCAGACAAATTTCTCTAAGCAATAACGCTCTTTTAAGTACTAGCACCTTTGGACAGGGGAATGCGGGTCAAATTTTCCTGGGGGCAACTGAGTCAATTTCCTTGGACAATAGCCAAATTGCCACCGCCGCCAACAGTCAAGCAGCAAGAATAGGTGGAGGGAGTATTCAAATCCAAGCCGATTCTCTCACTCTAGATAATCAATCCTCTCTCAGTGCTGAAACAACGTTTGGTGAAGGTGGGGATATTGATGTGCAATTGAATAACGTGTTGCTAATGCGTCGCCATAGCCAAATTACTGCCACAGCCGGAACGGGAGGTGCAGGCGGCGATGGGGGAAATATTGCGATTAATGCCCCATTAATTGTGGCAATTCCGACTGAAAATAGCGACATTACTGCCAATGCTTTTAAGGGGAATGGAGGCAACATTCAACTGGCAGCAACCGGCATTTTTGGGCTTAAGTTTCGCGAGGAACAAACACCCTTGAGTGATATCACTGCCAGTTCTGAGTTTGGGGTGGCTGGAGTCGTAAACATAAACGGCTTCGAGATTGATCCCAAATCCGTAACGATTACATTATCAGCAGACGTCACCCCTCAGAGCAATCAAGTGGTGGCTGGCTGTGCTGGGGTGGAGGGAAATTCCTTTACCATTACCGGAGGTGGAGGTTTGCCGAAAGACCCAACGGCGATGCTCCAAGCTGAGACGGTGTGGCAGGATTTACAAGATTTTTCGCCAGCAACAGAAGGGGGGAATATCTCCTCAGAAAATCCTCAAGCTCGATTGAGCAATCAATCACCTCGTTTGGTGGAAGCAACAGGTTGGATAAGGGATGAAAAAGGGAATGTCGTGTTGGTTGCTGCTGAAGAGAATGGAACGTCTTTAACTGATCCCTCCAGACTGCCCTATTGCCACGAATTGCCATCCTTCAACGGACGCCAAAACTAGGAATGGGTAAAATTATGGCGAGCATTTACCACAAGGGCAAAAAGCACCAAGACAAAGATAGAACAGGGAAAGCATTCTCGGGTTCACGGTTCGTGTTTCCGGTTTGCTTTCTCCTGACTCTTTTTCTAGTAACTACCGTTGTTCCAACACTAGCCCAGCCGCCAACTATTCCTAACCTTAAGCAGATCGTTCAACAGCCGCCAACCGCTGCTGAGCTTTTACAACAAGGAAGACAACGCTACGAAGCCGGACAGTTATTTGAAGCGACTATCCTTTGGCAACAGGCGGCTAATGCCTATGCCACGGATGGGGCGCTCCTGAATCAAGCCCAAGCCCTCAACTATCTCGCATCAGCTTATCAAGATTTGGGAACGTGGGAGCGATCGCGTCAGGCAATTGAGAAAAGCCTAACTCTATTGCAGCGTTTTGAGGAACTGGATCTCAGGGGTGTCGCGATCTTAGCTCAAGCCTTGAATACTCACGGCAGGCTGCAACTGGCAACGGGACAGCCCGAAGCGGCTCTAGAGAGTTGGAAACAAGCTGAAAGGGCGTATGATCGCGCTCAAAATCAAGCGGGAAAGCTGGGAAGCCAAATTAACCAAGCTCAAGCCTTGCAAACCTTGGGAAACTACCAACGGGCAAGACGCCTCTTAGAGCAGCTCGTCAAACAACTGCAAACTCAACCCGATTCTCAACTCAAAGCCGATAGCTTGCGAAGTTTAGGCGTTGCCCTGCAAACCGTGGGTGACTTACTGCAATCCAAGGACATTTTAGAGCAAAGTTGGTCGATAAGCCAGCGACTCAATACCAATGCTGACACCAGTGCGACTCTTTTAAGCATCGGTAATGTTGCCCAATACTTACAGCAAGAGGATGTGGCTTGGCAATATTACCAAGAAGCGGCAAATCGAGCCGAAGATCCCCTGTCTCGAGTACAAGCCCAACTCAATCAACTGAGTTTGTTGGTGAAAACCCAACAGTGGAAAAAGGCAGGCTCTTTAGTACCGCCAATTGAATCCAACCTATCCCAACTCTCTCCCAGTCGTCCGGCTGTCTACGCTCGGATAAATTTGGCAGAAATTCTAATGAAAATGGGACATGAAACTATCAATTCTCCTGAAATCAATCACCAGCTAGGAACAATCTCCGACTCCCATAAAATTGCCCGGTTATTGGCAACTGCCGTTCAACAAGCCAGACAACTCAGCGATCCTCGTGCCGAAGCCTTCTCCCTCTATCAACTCGGCAAACTCTACGTAGAAAACCAGCAGTGGGACAATGGTAAAAGTCTGATTGAGCCAGCGCTACAGATTGCTCAGATGATTGATGCTGAAGATATAATCGCGCGGGCGGCTGGGGAATTAGGTCGCATTTTCAAACAGCAGAACAATATTACCGCAGCCATAGCCGCTTATCGGAATGCCTTCGACAGTCTCCAAGCCCTACGGCTCGATTTAGTCGCTATGAATCGGGAAGCGGAGTTTGAGTTCCGAGAAAATGTAGAACCTATTTATCGGGAACTGGTGAGTTTACTGTTGACACCTGAGGATGGAGAAATCCCTCAAGCCAACCTCAAAGAAGCCCTGGAAGTCATTGAAGCGTTGCAACTTGCAGAATTAGATAACTTTTTTGGAGATGCTTGTCTAGATACTCAGCCCGTCCAAATTGATCAAATCGATACCCAAGCGGCGGTTATCTATCCAATTATTCTTGAGCATAGTCTAGATGTCATTCTCTTAATTCCCAATCAACCCCTACACCATTATGCCATCCAACTGCCTCGCCATGACGTGGAACGAATCTTAGAAAACCTTTACTCGTCCTTGTTCCTTGGTTATTCAAGTAACGAGCGTTTGCAACTATCCGAGTTGGTTTATGACTGGCTGATTCGACCCTCTGAGGTGGATTTAGTCAAAAATAATATTAAAACTCTCGTCTTTGTCCTCGATGGTTTTTTGCGAAATTTACCAATGGCTGCTCTTTATGATGGTCAACAGTATCTTGTCGAAAAATATGGAATTGCCCTCAGTCCGGGGTTACAACTATTTCCGGAGGGACTTGACTCTAACGATTCCAGAGTATTAGCGGCTGCGATAACTGAAGCCCGCCAAGGTTTTTCGGCTTTACCTAAAGTTGAGGCAGAAATTCAACAACTCAGCGCTGAACTCAGGAGTCAGATATTACTGAATCAAGAGTTTACTCTCCCGCGCTTACAAAATACGATTGACCGTCAATCGTTTCCCATTGTTCACTTGGCTACCCATGGTCAATTCAGTTCAAAATTAGAGGAAACGTTTCTCCTGACTTGGAATGAGCGAATCACGGTTAAAGATTTAGACCGTTTGTTTCAAAACAGTCGGCTAGGCATTGTCGAGCCAATTGAATTATTGGTGATGAGTGCTTGTCAAACGGCAGTGGGTGATAAGCGGGCTACTTTAGGGTTAGCCGGATTTGCCTTGCGTTCAGGAGCTCGCAGTACCCTAGGCAGTTTGTGGTCAGTTAATGATGAATCTACCGCTGAACTCATGAGTGAATTTTATCGCCAGCTCACGCGAAAAGACCGTAACCTGACGAAGGCAGAAGCACTGCGTCAAGCTCAAGTTTATGTTTTACGAAATCCATTACATAAACATCCCTATTTTTGGGCATCTTTTGTATTAGTTGGAAATTGGATTTAGCCATTTTTAAAATTAAGAAATCAATCGTTTTATCTATGTCGAGGTAAAAAAATGAATCAACTTCAAGTCTCCTTTCCTCAACGTTTATTGTCAGCTACCCTGACATCAGGATTACTCGTCGCTACTGTACTGAATCAGTCAGCCGAAGCCAGTTTAATTCCCAATGAACGTGAACCCTCAGCCAATGGTTCACTGATCAGTTTGGAATTTAAGCCACCAGGAGATGTGGCTCCCACTACCAGTGTCGGTGGTGGTGTTCGGGGTAACGTCCAATTCGCCGCACCAGGAGATGTAGCTCCCACTACCAGTGTCGGTGGTGGTGTTCGGGGTAACGTCCAATTCGCCGCACCAGGAGATGTAGCTCCCACTAACAGTGTCGGTGGTGGTGTGCGGGGTGACGTCCAATTCGCCGCACCAGGAGATGTAGCTCCCACTAACAGTGTCGGTGGTGGTGTGCGGGGTGACGTCCAATTTACCGCACCGGGAAATGCGACTCCTACCAACAGTGTCGGTGGTGGTGTGCGGAGTGACGTAGAATTCACCGCACCGGGAAATGCAGCTCCTACCAACAGTGTTGGTGGTGGTGTTCGGAGTGAGGATTTGCCCGCGATGACAGCTTTGCTTCCCCCCTCAAAACTCGGACTCACCGTATCAGCACGTCCAACCTTCTTTGTTTATTTGCCACCGACTCTTTCAAAAGAAGTCTTTTTCAGTCTACAAGATGAACAAGGAAAGCATCACTACCAAACCCGGCTGAAACTTTCTGGAAAGGGCGGAATTATCAGCATTACGCTTCCAGAAAATGCCCCAGAACTCGATATGAATAAACACTATTTGTGGTTTTTTGCTCCGATTCAACCCAATGGTATTCTTCAACCCGATAACTATGTCGTAACCGGATGGGTGAAGCGAGTTCAACCGAAGGTGACAGGCTCTCGCCAGTCTTCCTCCTCGGCGATAGAACAGGCGACTGCCTATGCTCAAGCGGGGATTTGGTACGACACCCTGAAAGTTTTAGCGATGGCTCAGAAATCGCAGTCTGATAATGCAACTCTTACTCAAGAGTGGAAAGCGTTGTTAGAGCAAATGGAATTAAGCGCGATCGCCACTCAACCGTTTGCAGAACGGTTGTAATCCTAATGTCGCTTAATTCTTGCCAGATGATTCCTCACAACTATAGCGGCGGCAATACCCATATTTATCCAGAAAATAATGAGCGTTTCTGCCGCTTTTCTTGTTATAAGATTTAATCCAGAATAAATATAATGTGGCAAAATTCAAAGAAACTCCTTCAACAATGGCGAGGAGTACTAATAATTTCTCCCACGGTAGCTGCCTTAGTCATTGCTGGCACCCAGTTAGGCTTGTTCAACTTACTAGAATGGTCAATACGAGATCAATTTTTTCGACTGCGTCCAGCCGAATCAATTGACAAACGGATTGTTGTTGTTACCATTGATGAACCTGATATCAAGTATGTGAAGCAATGGCCCATGTCGGATCAGGTCATGGCTCAGTTAATCCGCAATTTAAAAGCTCAGCAACCCAGAGCCATTGCACTTGATATCTATCGAGATTTGCCCGTCGAACCCGGACATCAGGAATTAGTCAAAGTTTTCAACTCCACTCCGAATTTAATCGGAATTGAGAAGGTTTCTGGCAACTCAATTGCTCCGCCACCTACTCTAGATAAGCTCGGTCAAGTTGCCGCTAACGATTTCTTGTTGGATGCAGATGGCAAGATTCGCCGAGGGTTAATTATCGTTGGCAAACAGGACGGCACAATTCGGCAAGGATTCGGTGTAAAACTTGCACTAATGTATTTAGAAAAATCCGGGATAGAACTGGAAATTATTGATGAGAATAAGAAGATTTATGGTTTAGGTAAAGCCATATTTGTTCCCTTATCAGGCAACGAAGGAGAATATAGTAAAGCGGACACGGGAGGATACCAAATCTTATTGAACTATCGGGGAGGAATCAAGAGTTTCCCGACTATATCAATGACGGATGTCCTAGAAAACCGTATCCCCCCAGAGTTAATGCGCGATCGCTTGGTCATGGTGGGAGCAAAAGCACCGAGTCTTAATGATAACTACCCTACGCCTTATAGTAGCACTTTGTTTGCTGCTCAGGAGTTAACGCCGGGAGTCGTTATTCATGCCAATCTCACCAGTCAGATTTTGAGTGCCGCGCTACACGGTAGACCCATGCTTCGAGCCTCGGTTAAGCCGTTCAATTGGCTAATAATTTTGTTTTGGTCTGGATGGAGTGCCGCCCTAGGATCACTCTACGTTCGCCGACGGTGGATATCACTGGGGGGTATTTTTATCGCTAGCGGCATTATCCTCACGAGTTCATATCTTGCCTTTTTATCAGGCTGGTCAATTCCAGCATTTACTCCCCTGTTAGCGGTTATTTGTTCTGGAGTATTGAGTATCGGCGCTACCCTGTGGAAGAACCTCAAACGATCCTATCAGCAGCTAGAAGACTATGCTCAAACCCTAGAAATCAAAAATGAAGCGCTGCGAATCACGGAAGAAAATTATCGCAGTATTTTTGAAAATGCTTTGGAAGGTATTTTCCAAATGTCACCAGACGGTCATTATATTAATTTGAATCCAGCTATGGCACACATTTATGGTTACTCTTCTCCTGAAGAAATAATGGCTTGTGTCACGGATATTAGCCGCCAAATTTATGTTGATCCGAATGGTCAAGATGAGTTTAAACGCATCATGGCGGAACAAGGAGAGATTAAAAATTGGGAATATCAGGTTTATTGTAAAGATGGTACGGTTATCTGGGTTGAAGAGAATACGCGAGCTGTCTGCGATAACAGTGGAAAATTACTTTACTACGAAGGTATTGTCCAACATATTAGCCAACGTAAGCAAAAAGAGGAATATCTCCAGCAGCAGTTGCAAGAACTGCGGATAGAAATTGACCAACACAAGCGGGAACGAGAAGTAGAAGAGATTACTCAAAGCGATTACTTTCAGGAGTTGCAGGCGGAAGCCGAAAGCCTTCGACTTGATAGTCAGTAATCGAAACTATTAATTGTTGAACCAAATGAAATATTTTAAAACATAGTTAATATGCTAACGTTTCGTGATTTTGTAGTTGTAGGTGTAGGAACAGCGATAGCTTTAATTTATACGAAATCGAGTGCTAGTCAAGATTTACGATCACTGGCTCATGCTCAACATCAAGTTCCTATCCATCAATCCGATGAGGTTAAAGATAGAGAATTGGCAGACGTTCGCTCGGCTAATTCTCACTTGACAAAGGATAAGTTAACCGATGTCGCGAATGACTCTATTTCTTCCCTGAATCCCCCTCTGCACGCTACCAAAGAACAAACCTACGCTGAAGTACGTGAATCCGTGACACCCCAAGCTCAGATTTCTCCCAATAACTGGGAACTCACTCAAAACCCGATAACTAGACTCGCTACCTCCGACAAAAGTCGTTTAGTGGTTCAATCACCTCAACCTTTACCTTCTGTTCCCATTTTGTCCGAACCCGAAACACCATCAACCGACTTTCTCACTCCAAATATTAGCCCTTCGCCGATACCATCGACGACCCCGGATCAACCCCCATCAGAATTGCTTAATCCTAGCGCTAATCCATTGCAGTTTCCCACCCAACCTGAGGAGGTTCAAATTCAAACAACTCAGCCGATTACCCTAGAACAAGCCATAGAATTAGTACAGCGTAACAATCAGGAGTTACAAATCGCTAGACTCCAGTTAGCAAGAGCAGAATTTGCACTTCAAGAAGCCTTGGCTGCCGAATTTCCCACAATCGATGCGATCGCAGAATTTATCCGAGTCGAGTCGGAAACAGGGGGTCAGCAAGGCGGTTCCCAGGAGATACTGGAATTGTTTGGCATAGATGTTCCAACGAGTACAACAAATATATCCACCACATTCGAGAGTAGACTGGAATTAAATTATGCTGCCTATACGGCTGGGCGTCGTTCAGCCAGCATTCGAGCCGCTGAGCAGCAAGTTCGTTTTCAACAGCTAGACATTGAACGTCTCTCGGAAGAATTGCGACTAAATGCCACCCGTGCCTACTACGATTTACAACAGGCAGATGCTCAAGTAGAAATTAGCCAAGCCGCCGTTAATGATGCGGCTCGGAGTCTGCGGGATGCTCAGTTGCTCGAATTAGCTGGCTTAGGAACTCGATTTGAAGTGTTGCAAGCGCAGGTGGAACTTGCCAATAACAATCAAGACTTAACGGACGCACTTAGTCAACAACGCATTGCCCGACGCCAGATTGCTCAACTGTTAAGCTTGGATCAGCAAGTAGAAGCCTCGGCGGCTGATCCCATACAAGTGGCAGGAGATTGGGAAATCTCCTTGGAGGAGAGTATTATCCTCGCCCTAAAGAACCGAGCCGAGTTGGAACAGCAACTGGTACAACGCAACATCAACGAACAACAACGGCGTATCGCCCTAGCCAGTAATAAGCCGCAGTTGAATCTGTTTGCTAGATATAACATTTTAACCCAGTTGAATGATAGCAGCGGTCCGCTCGATAGTTTCACCTTAGGAGCGCAACTCCAGTGGAATTTTTTTGATGGGGGAGCCGCTAGAGCCAGAGCTAGACAAGCCGAAGCGGATGTGGCGATCGCTGAATCAAATTTTGCCAGTCGGCGTGATCAAGTCCGTTTACAAGTCGAACAAGCTTTTTTCAACTTACGAGCGAGTGAAGAAAACATTCAAACAGCATCCTTTGCCCTAGAACAGGCACAAGAAAGCTTACGATTAGCACGATTGCGATTTGGCGCTGGGGTTGGCACTCAAACTGATGTTATTAATCAGCAAACCGCGTTAACTCGTGCCAGAGTCAATTTGTTGACAGCTATTTTGGACTATAACAGAGCGCTAGCTACTCTGCAACGGGCGATTAGTAATTTTCCTGATAGCATTCTTTTTAATGTGCTGTAGGATGTTTATGGGTAAGCTGTTCTACATCGTTGAAAGGCGCTATTTGGACAGGGCTGTTTCATTCGCTATTTGGGGCAAGTCCCCAAAGCCGGCCATAGAGCCAAGGAAAGTCCATTTGTAATCAGAGCTGTCTCATTCTACAGCAGTTTTCAAGTTATACTCAGCACAGCAGAGAATTATGTTGAATTGACGCACATTGTTATACACAAGACAAATGCGTGAATCCTTACAGTATCCCGAAAAGGGAGCGATGGCTATCTTTAAGAGTCACCACCAAACCACCAAAGAGCGTATGACCACCGGGGGGAAGAGGCTCTCGCGACGGGCGGCGCAGCGTTTGGGGTTTTAGATTACGGGGTGCGCTGTTTGTCAAGTTTTTTGATGGTTTGGCGTGTGATCGCTTACGTTACACCTAAGATGGTAAGCACTTCCGACTTTATAGATAACAGAGGCACTCATGAGTACCCGGCGGCAAATCCAAAAAAGAGGCTCATTGAAATCCAGTTTTACTCCACCAGCTAATCCCCTTAAAAGCCGTGGGTACTGACTGACTCGACGGTCAATCGACCAGAGGTTAGTCCGTTTGAGGATTACCAGTTCCCGTTCGAGTTTCTGAATCTCCCGCTGTAGCTGGTTGATGTTGAGTGTCTGAGTCTGTGCCATTGTTTTTTAGGGGCTTGGTGACCAAGCCCGTACTATGCCAAGTGAAGAGAAATAGAGCGATCGCAAATGCTGAAGTAATGCTCTACGGCTGGGTTGTCTCTCTCCCTGTAAACCCAGACTATGTAAGCATTTGAGCCAATTACTCCTCTCAATGCTTACCCATGTATATTTAAGATTTTCTTAATACTCTTGGGGAAAAATCTGTGGGACTATTGTAGTCATGTACATAGAACGTGTTCCTAACAGAAATTCCCCACCCGCCGTTCCGTAAGAGAAGAAACGTTTACAGCCGAAGAGACTGTCAAAGCCTATAAAAGCTTATCTAAAGTGGAGCAAGCCTTCCGCAGCTATAAAACTATAGATTTAAAGGTACGTCCTATCTATCATCGTAACAGCGATAGAGTGAAAGCCCATGTTTTCTTATGTATGTTGGCATATTATGTGGAATGGCATATGCGCCGATGTTTGGCGCCAATCTTATTTGATGAAGATGATTGGGATAATACCCTTGGGTTACGTGAAGGAATTGTGAACCATTCAACGAAGAGCGATTCAGCTTCTTCCAAAGCCCAAAAGAAGCGGACAGCCGATAATTTGCCTGTGCATAGCTTTCAAACCCTGTTGGCTGATTTAGGCACGATTGTTAACAATCGAATTCAATCTAATATCCCAGGTGTAAATTTGAGTCAGGAGAAAGGGACTGATGAGTAAGGGTTGGGAATGGGGGGTTTATTTTTGCATGAGTATTGAGTGATAAAATAGTTGGAAGAGTGAACGCCAGGAGGTAGTATTGGGCAGGCGATCGCGGGATTATTTCGGCTGTAACCCTTGATTTTTCGTGGAAAGAGCAACAAGGATTTTTGGTGGGGGTGGCGGCGTTAATAATAACTCAACGGCGATGGATTGGAGATTTAGGGAAGGGGTTTAAATTATCGCTTTTTGAGGAGGTGTAAATTGATGTAAGGCGGTTACTCCCTCAAAATTCGCCAAAATGAAGGGAGTAAACGGAATGGATAAGAAGCGTGCGATCGCTCCCCAAATGGCGATGGGATCACAATCTGCCTAGGATAGGTGTTGAAAAGTGAATCGCTACTGTGAGAAAACTCGGACAACAGTAAACCGCGATCGCGACGTTATCCATTGATTTATTGGTTATAGCTATCTATAGTAGTTCAAGGGTTGAGTACGATACAACTCCAGCCTAAGTCAGTCTGATACTGTTAGCCTTTATTTTTAGTTAGATGAACTAAAATGTCACTCACCTAAATTCCTCGAAAGGAGGTTATAAGTCAACGTCATGAAATCTTTATCTGCCCAAAATCACGTCTCAGTAGCAATAGTTGGAAGCCTCTTAATGGCGGTGGGAGTTGGAGAACCTGCCGCCGCCGATCAATTCAATGCAGCTCCTTTATTTCCACAGGTAGACAGTTACAACACTACGGTGTTCACTAATGGAGATCTGGCTGATATCTTTTTTCCCATAACTTCAAATTCAAATGTCAGCCAACAAAAATTTCCCATTGCTTTGCTGCTACCCGGTTCACAAGTTGATACATCGCAATATACTGAGTTTGCCCAGATTGTAGCCAGTTATGGATTTACAGTAGTTGTCCCTGAACACATCCGTTCTTTACCCGATTTTGGATTTATGGGTTTGCTACCAGAGGCATCACAAATTAATCATGTCCTCGATTTTATGGTGGCAGAAAACTCAAACCCAAATTCACCGATTGCTGATACCGTTGATACAGACAACTTGGTATTACTCGGTCACTCTTTTGGCGGTTCAGTCGGTCTTTCAGCTATTGATAATTCTTGTATATTTCCCTTATGCGAGGGACAATTTCAACGACCTAAACAACTGAGAGCAGGGGCTTTCTTTGGCAGTAGCACACTTGTTGGTACAGGACAATTTTTTCCGATTAGCAATCAAGGAATTCCCGTCGCTTTAGTACGAGGAAGCCAAGATGGATTAGTTGTTCCGGAATTAACGCAAGTTGATTATGGTTTAATCCAAGAGCCTCCTAAGGCATTAATTACTGTTGACGGAGCTAATCATTTTGGCATCACCAATATTAATAATCCCCCTGGTGCTAGAACTGATCTAAATAACCCGACGTTGGCACAGGCTCAGGCAATTGAAACTATAGCTCGTTGGAGTGCGCTTTTCTTACGGGCTTATGCCCTTGACGATGATGGTGCATTTGACTATATCAATAACACAGGTGATGCCTTGGATGAAAATGTTACTGTTATTAGCCAAGTCAAGACTGTACCGGAAGCGCATTCGGTTTGGAGTTTATTTTTGATTATGCTGATGTTCCCGGTTTTGCGTTTACGTTCCCAATCCCGCGTTTCTTAACGTCTAGTCTATTATTCTTTTTCTTTCTTCGTCCCCGTGACGAAAAGACTTTACGGGGCAGCAACTTGAAAGCAAGCAGTTTATGAAATAACGAAGATTACTGCTCCTCCTCAAGTTCTGCTTCCTGTGCCAAAACAGACTCGATTTCTGTGAGCTTTTGCTGTAACACGTCCTTAAGCTGAGCGAGTTGAGCCGATTCTACGTTTTGGACAGGCATCGACTGGACGCGATTAATTATCCCGTCTACCTGTTTTTTACTGAGGGTGTCTTTACTTGTGCTGGTGTAATGAGCAATCTCTTGGCTGACGAGGGAACGTGTTTGGCTGACGGATAGCTTTTTCGATAAAACCTGCTGTTTGAGTCTTTTTCGTACTTTTTTGGCTTCAGCTTCTTTTAACCCTAGTTTTTTGGCAGATAACCGTGAAAGGGCTAGGGCTTGCATTGTCCCTAAACCCTGTTCTCGGATTGCCTGTTTTAGGTCATTGGGTAGTGCCAACATGGGAAAGATGTTGGCATTAACGGAGGCAGGATTCAGTCTTAAGGACAGTAAAACGCCTAATACCGTTTGTTCGATTTCACTTAATTCCAGGGTTGCTAATTCCTGCTGTAGAGCAACACAAGGATAATTCGGTTGAGCAAAAACTCAGCAGTCAGATGCCGGGAAAACTACTTCAACGGCAGGACAGTGAATCTCTAAAGCCACCATCGGCAGATACTGACGTTGATCTGCAAGATGATAACACCGTTAATCAAATTATTGAAAGCTTCAAAAATGAAGAATTGAAACAACAAATTGGTTCTAAGATTGAAGATCGACGGGATTTCTTACTGGGTATGCGACAATATCTAGGGTCGCATCAAAAGGTGGTAGAGCATTTTCAAAACATTGAAAAGGTTAATGTTCCTGGTAATGTTAACTTACACCAACGGGCAGCACAGAGACTGTTGATGGTGAAAGAGAAATTGGGCGATGCGATGCCTTCTACCTCTGTCGCATTGGGATTGCGGAACCGTTTTCGTCCCCATAAGCGTAACTCCAAAGGATTAATGGCTCATCCCCTAGGATATGCATTGGACTATCGGGCAACGGCTAATCCTCACATTACCGATCCTCGCCTGGTTAAATTACTACAGATGCACATCGGAGGATCAATTAACTTTAATTTCGGCATGAATTACACTCAGCGCCGCCAGATTCTTAAGCAAATGGGTCAGCAAACTGAAGCTGGGGGGATTGAGCTAGACTCTCAATTCGGTCAACAAGCAACCCTGTTCTTGGAGCGCTTTGATGCTGAATATCAGCGTCTTTCATCCGCCTCGAAACAGTTTACTACTAATCTACCCGATGCTCTCCAAGAGGCTAAATCTGTTTTACAAGAACTTAAAGATGTTGATAGTCAATTAAAACAGGTCGCGAAGAAGCTAAAACGAAAATCGAAGAAGGGAAAGCCTGAGTTAGAACTACAACAGCAACAACTTTTAGAGAAAAAACAGCAACTTGAGTTTCAAGTTGCTACGTTTAAAGCAGATATGCCCAAGCTATTTCAACCATGGCTAGACCAAATTGATACTCAAATTAAGCGTATTGAAGTATCTGCAGGTGAAATTAATCTAAGTAGTCTGCCTACTAAAAAAGAATTAAGTCAACAGGAAAAGAAAGCGAAATTAAATTATAAACGCCTGCTAAAAAGCAAACATAAAAATAATCGAAAAATTAAGATTTTAGATAAAAAAATTGCTAGTTCTCAAAAGAAGAAACAGGCTTTTGAGGCAGAAATTGATAAATATCAAGTGGAAATGGATCAGCTTCAATCTCAAGTCGCTACTCTGACAACATCGAAACAGCAAAATAGAGTTGATCAAAAAATTAAAACTTTAGATAGAAAAATGGTGAGGGCATCCAAGCGTCGGCAAAAGCATGAAGCAGAAATAGTCAAGTGGCAGGCTGAAGTCCAACAACTAAAAAGCCAAGTAGTTCAACAAGATGAACAGGAATTAATTGCTCAAAAGACCTTGCAAGAGCTGGCTCATCTGCGAGAATTACTCTCTGAAAAAGCCGAATGGGAAGTATGGCAATCTCTCAAAAAAGCCCTGAGAGAAGATGAGAGATTTGTCTTTGGCGGTAAGGGAAGTAGTACGGTTAAAAATCCTCCCATCATGCAATTGGTTGACAAAGGATTTTTTAGCCCTGATCAAGAGTTAGCAGAAGGGGAAACTTTTAAAGCACACAAACATGGCTTCAATTTAGCCTTTATGCGACTGATGGCTGAACATGGTTTCGACCAAGGCATTAGCTGGAGTCCTGGTAGCACTGACCCTATGCATTTTGAACTTGTAGAGGGTGTTGATTCTATTCTTTAAACCTCTGGTTTGCAACGGAAAAATCACATCACAGAAGCTTGCTACTTTAGCCAATTGCCTGCTTCAGCATCTCGACGACTGTATCAATTTCTGCTGGCTTAACTGAACATTGTGCTAAAATTTCTGCATCTTCCAGTATGTCATGTAGCACTCCTACTGCTGAACCTTCCTCATCCAATACTTTTTGCATCTCAGTAATGCCTTTCTCTGTGTCTCCTATTGCAATAGTGTAGAGCGAACGAGAAAATCTGCTCCACCCATCACTTCCCTGACAAATGGCTAGTCCTTTTTGCCACTGATTCTTGGCTTCATCAACATTTCCTTGTAAAGCATAGACCAAACCGAGGTATAGAATAGGACTGTAGTTTTTGGGATCAATATTAACTGCTTTCTCAAAATTATCCTTGGCTTGAGTCAAATCACCTGTCAATAAATAAGTCCAACCCAGGCTATTGTAAGCCCAGCTATAATTGGGATTAAGTTCAATGGCTTTCTGGTAAGCAGCGATCGCTTCTAGGTACTTGCCTTGACTGTGATACACCATACCCACCCCATTGTGGGAAGAGACCAACCTGGGATCTAGTTCAATAGCCTTTTGGTGGGCAGCGAGGGCTTCGGCGTAGTTACCTTGATTGTAGTGTGTATAGCCCAACCTACTGTATAGAAGAGCAAAATTGGGGGCTAGCTCGATGGCTTTCTGGTAAGCAGCGATCGCTTCTAGGTACTTGCCTTGACTATGATACACATCAGCCAGTCCCATCTGGGAATAGGCTAATTTTGGGTTAAGTTCAAGAGCTTTTTGATATGCTGTAATCGCTTCTGGGTACTTGCCTTGGTTGTAATACACACTGCCCAATCCGTGATGAGGATAAGCCAATTTTGGGTCAAGCTTGATGACTTTTTGGTAAGTAATGAGCGCTTCGGTATAGTTGGCTTGGCAGCAGTATCCATGTCCTAGCCAAGTAAGAGCATAGCTTGGATCAATACCTAATGAAATTCCTCTAGTAAGACTAACTACGGCTTTTTCATACTTTTTCAGCCCAAATTGAGCAACTCCAAGCGCAACTAAGTTATGTCCATCCTCTTCATTGAGTGCTACAGCTTTTGAACAGGCTATTTCTGCCTCCAGGGATGGAACAGCCATAGCAATTTCAGTGTTTAGGACAAACTTCCACCCCAATTCTCGAAAAGCTTCTGCTAAATTCTTTCTCAACTGTCTAGCACACTCAGGAATTTGCTTTTCCACTTCCAGATAAACGTGTAATGCCTCATGATACTTTCCTTGGCGATACAATAACCTGCCCCGTTCCAACTGCAAAATCACCCTGTATTCTGTTGCCCTTTTACCATCCAACCATTTACGTTGGGCTAACTTTTCAAATTCCTCCAGCGTTTGGCGAATATCCTCTTGCTCAGGGAAAGACTCTAGGGATTTTGAGAGTAATTTTAAGCGGTGCTGTCCATCATTACTAAATGTCGAGGAGAAAACTTCAGCAACTTCTAGCAAACTCTGTGCTAAGCTCCGGTTGTACTGCGAACCGACAATTGCTTGCGGAACCAGGCAGCGCCAACCCGCTTCTTCTCCCTGCCAAAAGTGATGATAAGTCAAGTCAGCAATGGTTTCTATAATCCGCTCATCCTGTAACTGTTCGGCTGTATCTGATATATCCCGCGTTAACTCTTCCAGTTGTAATTCCAGCCAAGCGATCGCCCGTTCATTCAACTGCTGTATTATTGGATTATCACATCGCACGGGATTGAGTAGGTATTCTCTAAGAAACTGTACTAACTTTTCATCCAACCGAATTTGCTCTACCCAGATGAACGAATATCGTTCTCGCAGGGACTGTAACTCCTGCTCCAAATCCGTAACATCCAACATTTCTCTCAATAGCTTCACATCCGGACGGCGCATCATTGCTAGCGCATAAATTACTCGTAAATCTTGCTCCCGTTCCTTGGCACTGAAGCAATGCATCAGAAACCGCTCACAGGTTTCTTTGACCACTTGCTGGCGAGGTGTGGTTTCACCCAGAACCGATTGCACCGGTGCGACAATATTAGCCAAAGGTTTGCCTTCCTGCCACATAGCTGCCGTTTGAGCAATGACAAAGGGAATACCTAAACTGAAACGAGCCACGGCTTCCACTTCTTCATGGGTAAGGGAATGTTCTGGCAGCAATTGGCTGAAGTAACTACTCCACTAGCCCGTCTCTAATTATTCAAAGGAGTTCATCTGATGTTGAATTGTTATTGGATATGCTATTGGTGGCTCCAACTTTCACAGGAGTCATGTTTTTCGTTATCAGAGAAACTTCTTTTTCTGCTTTTAGTATCAAAACCTTAGTTTTTAATAAAAGGGCAACCGAACTTATTGATAAACAGGAAATACTCTTTGGAACTAGAACCAAATCCTATAAACTTAACGAAATTGTTCTTGATAAAAAAGAAGGAATTGATGATGAAAACGGAAGTCGATATTACGAACCGACCTTAGTACTACCTTCTGGCAAGACACACAGGCTACTATATACTTACCAACAAGAGAAAGCCCTCTTAATGATACAACAAATTAAAAAGTTTCTCCCTCACGTCAACAGCTAAGTTGAGAATGTTGGTATAGTGTTCCTTGGGGAAGCGATCGCGTGAGGATGTCACGGGTTTAAAGTAAAGAATCATCACCTACTGCACCGTAAAACCACCATCAATAACCACTTTTGCTCCCTTGTGAGCAAAAGCTAGAGCCGTTGCTCTGCCAATCCCAGAACTGCCACCTGTAACTAAAGCAATCTTATTATCAAATTCTTTCATATAGATGCTCGTCCGAATTGCCGTCACTAAAGTTATAATTAGGCTGTTTTCTATTGTCCGCTCATTTGGCTAACAATAGCAATGCCGCCCTTATCGTTCATCGGGAAAAGCACAACAATTGTGTGGTATCAAGGGAATCGCGATAGAGGCATTCGACTCGAGTCAAGCCATGCTTGTTAGCTAATGAACAGAGAGTTGCCACTGTTCATCGAAAACACTCATTAGAATAAATAGATAATTCTCTACTAGATATCGTTATTAGTAAAAATGTACCAAGTGTGGATGGTATGAGCATTACCTGAGTATACTACCACTCACCTGGTATATTCTTGAATCACAAACACTTGACGGCTAGATTTAGTAGGTGTCTGTTTTTTCACTCGAACCCTTGCGATCGCGAAACGTTTCCACCGGATTGTTGTTTAGCACGGAACAGCAGGTAACTATGTAACGCTTGTGCCTGTCCACTATAATCTCGATCCGTTTTACAGATAATGATACCCTGGTGAGGAATACCGCTACGATGTAACTCGATAAAATCATCCCGGTTGAGCGTAATCACGGCTCGTTCGTGTTGGATGGCAAAGGCAAGAACCTCGTCATCTGGGATACCTTGATTGGCTTGCCCTGCATCATAAGAGGTGAGAACATCATAACCCAATTGGCTCTCGTTCCCGGACAATATCCAGGGGAAAATTCTCATTCGAGTAGAGACGCGCCATGGCGCGTCTCTACTTAACCATCCCCATCCTGATCAACCGCCGCGATCGCGCGATCGCATTCCTCTGAATGCTGTTTATAATATGCCCAAGCCGCCGTCAAGTCGTCTTGCGTCAATGTCGGATAATTTCGCAGAAGTTCCTGATCATCCGCCCCCCCAGCCGACTGACAGGCATTGAGAAAAACCAACGGCTGACAGAGGAATTGCCCCTGCCGCAGCAAAAACTTGTAGTGAGTAACTGGTTAATCAAATTGAGATAGGCTGTTTGAGTTTTTTCATCCATAATTACTTACCAATAGTGCTTCATCCAGTCGGCGGTTCTTCCCCAATCGCCTCATAAAAAGCCCGCTCCGCCGCTGACGCCAGAGCACGTTTAGCGTAACGCTTAAAATTAGCCTCAGACTTATGACGAGTCAAGGTGCGAGCATGAAGGCTATCAATACCAGAAAGCAGGAGCTTTGTCGCATAGGTGTGCCTCAAGCGATGGGGCGTCAGGTTCGCAATACCCGCCAATTCCCCCAACTCCTTAATCGTATAGTAAATCCCCTGATATCCCAGTCGTTCTCCTTTACCGGGAACTGGACTTTGAGACAAAAACAGCGGACGGTGCTTGGCGTAGCGCTCTCCCGCGTGCCGTCGCTCCTTTAAGTAAGCATTCAAACAGTCGCGGGCTTGTCGGTTGAGAGGAACCGTCCCCCCACTGTCATCTTTCCCTTGGCGAATCGTCAAGCGTATCCCATCATAATCTCCCAGAGAAAGCGCCGCCACCTCTCCCGCTCGCAGCCCGTGCAGCAGAACCGCCAACAGCGCCGCCTCTCGGCATTGACTAGCTAGCGGCAGCCGTTTAATCCCCTGCCACAGTGCATCAACTTCCGTATCACTCAGGTCAAACGCTGGTGGCGAAGACAACTTAAGCAGTGCAACCGAGGAGGTGGGATTGCTATTCATCGTGTCGGGATACGCCTTAACCAACCAACTAAAAAAACTTTTCAGAGCACAAAGCGCCCGATTCACCGAACTAGGAGCCAAAGACTTTTCCAAATACTCCTTATACTGAACAATTTGCCGGGGCGTAATTTGACTAATCGGGCGCTCCGTCCACACCAAAAAGCGTCGCAGTTCCCGACGGTAAGCTTTTTGGCTGTTGGCAGTTAGCGATCGCGCTCTCAAAAATTCCTCAACCCGCACATACCGCAAATCAATCAGACCAGCACTCTTTACCGATGCTGGCGCTATTGGATTAGGGAAAGACGAATCGGGTTGAGCCGGCATGGGAAATCGAAGGAGAGCGCCGTTTCTATTGTCCCCCAGAAGCTACCCCCATCATGTAAAATAACGAAACATTATCTTACTTGCATCAAACTATCAGATAAACTAGATAACTATTAGAAAATTAAATGATTGGGTAGTGCTAACTACAGTTTGATAAATGTCAGTCAAATCGGGGACATGGAATACCCCGATTTGATTCGCCTTTGATCAAGTGCGGCTAAGAATAGGGATAGGGTGGGGAACCTATCGCCGCAACGACTAAATGCGCGAACCCACAAGTATGGACGTTTGCCCTTTAATCACCTGTCGCAGGGCAGTGACCAAGTCGGTGGTTCGGTCGCGCGGACAGGGTTTGTCCATCAAAAAGACCGCTGTGCGGTCAATGCCGAGCGCTTGCCATAATGGTGCAAGGTGTTGAAGTTTGTTTTGTTTGGCTTCAACGGCGTTAGGGTTGGTGGTGATATCCAAGGCGACAATCCAGCCAAATAGCTGCACGCAGGAGTCGATTCCGTAGACGTAATCGAGGATAACCTCCGCCGGAACCGATTTCCAGTTAAGATGAAGGTAATAGCGATTTTCCTGGCGTACAGGAATTCCGTATTCTGCCAAAAGATACGGCAGGGAGAGCGCCAAACGCTGGCGTCCGATAGCCGAATTATTGGCAACTTGAATGAGTTTTTGGGAGCTGAATTTCACTCGTTTAAGTTTGTGACAAGCCGCAACGAGCTGGTTGAATAAATTTTCTCCAGCTAAACCACAGAGGGTTGTAGTATTATTCACGTTGATTGCCCTGAATTGTGTCATTAATCAGGCGCATAGCGCTCTATTATTCAGGGAAGGGAATTTGCTTAAAAAAAATAACCCCTGTGCCAACGGCATGGGGGTTGATTGATTAGTTATTAATTAAAGGGAAAGGGGAGAGTTGTTGAACAATTTAAAAGGGAATGTCCAATAAGTCAGCGACTTGCCCTTTGCCGTTACCATTAGTGCTGTTGCTATTACCGCCAGCAATTGCTGTCAGTTGGGGTGGAGTGGGGGACACAGGTTGAACGGGTTGGGTCTGGGTGCTGCCTTGGCGAATGATTTCGGCATTGGTGATGGTGAAATCGACTACTTTTTGTTTGTAGTCTGCTTTCTCAACCACATTCATATTGAGTCGTCCCAAGCCCAAGACAACTGCACCCACTCCGGCTTCATTTAAAGCCACAGCACAGTTACCGTAGCTGGAAAACTGAAGGGGAGCCATTTGAATTGAGCCGCGATCATAAAACTGAAACGTACACTTGCCCCAAACGTGAAGTGTCCCCTCTTGCGTATGGCTGGCATTGAGAGAATCGATGCGGATTTTTTGGGTAGCGTTGTTCATTGTGCGTTTCCTTTTGCTGTGTTTTTGGTCACGAAAGCAGTGCGTAGCACCACATTTGGAATTCCCCAAAGCGGTGACACCCATCCCGCAATCCCGTGACGTTGTGGGAAATAGGATGGGTGAAGGGAGAGATTATCTGTGAAGGTTAGAAGTCAGTGCCGTTATAATAGTCATCACTAGGGGAGGCTGATGAGTCAGCATCTTGAGACTTGGCACTTAATAGTTGCAGCCGATCTACTTTGATAATGGGCTTAGTGCGTTGTTCGCCAGAGTTGCGATCGCTCCAAGTCTCCAGCTTCAAAGACCCAGTAACGCCAATCAAGCTGCCCTTGCTGGTATAGTTGGCAGCGACTTCGGCTGTTTTGCCCCAGAGTTCGCAAGCAAACCAATCGGGCTGTTCCTCCCGCGAGGTCTGGCGATCTACTGCCACAGACAGTTTGACCAACACGCTGCCAGAGGGAAAGTAGCGGGTTTCGGGGTCTTGTCCGAGGCGACCGACTAAGCTAACTGAGTTGATGAGAGACATGGGTGAAATCTCCTAACTTTTTTGTCACTGCTTGCCGCCCGATAGGGCGAAGTTCACGGGTTTCGTCGGGTGGGGAACTGGAGCGAATTATGTTAAATTCCTAGAGGTCTGCGGCACTTACTTGTCCTACCAAGGCAGCGACCAACTGCTCGGTATCCATTTGGCTGCGACCCTGAATGCGGAAACGTTTAGCCAACTTTTTCAGGCGAGTTTTGCTCAAGCCTTGGAGTTGCTCTGTGGATGCCCACGTCTGTGTGGGAGTTCCTGGGGGTAGCAGTAGCATGGGTGTTGCTTCGCTAGGGGCAGAGGCTGTGACAACTGGGGCGACGGGGACATCAGCTTCTTCCAGTGGTTCGTCCCAAGGGTCAGCAATAGCGGGTGCTTCAGCAGGGGGCTTGACCAGCAGTTTCAATGCCTTTTTTGGCAATACTTTGAAACTCAGAACAGACCGCTGGGTGGCGCGGTCAGTATGGGCATTGAATTTGGCACCAAGCTGTCTGAGCTGTTTGGCTAGGTCGTTGAGTTGGCTAAATTCAACAGTAAAGGTGGGAAGTGATTGGGTGTAGGTCATGAGTTTTTTCCCTCATTTTTTGATACATATTTCACGGAATACGCCTGTGAAGGCGCTGTATCAAACCACAGAATAATTAACCCACACCAAGAAAGGGCGGGTTAATTATGGGTTTTTGAGTTTTGGAAAGCGAAACTCGGCGTTAGATGGGAAAGTTGCATGAGGGTAACGTCCCAAACCAGTCTGGATTGCGCTAGCTTAAGGAGATAGTTTCGGGCGTTCTCTAGGTGTTGGATGATACTGGGTTGATGGTGGAGTTGCCAGTAGCAGTGTTGTAAGTAATCAATTAACCAAAGTTGGGTCTGTGCATCTAGGGTTTTGTCGATAAAGGAAGCTAGTTCTAAGGCTTGACGGGTGGTTAAGGGCAATTCGGTGAGGGCGCGTCGCAAATCTTGGGGAATGCAATTGAGTTGATTGAAAGATGCGATGGCTTTTCCAGGACTCCCCCAGGAGAGTTGCAATAGCGTATTGTCTGCCAAAATCTCCCCATGGCCAGTCTGCTGCAAGACCCGTTTGGTATCGCTTTGGGATAGGGAACGGAAGGGGACGTGGGTGCAGCGGGAAACAATTGTGGGCAGTAAGGAGTGAGTCGAGGAAGCTGTCAGAATTAAGGTGGCACGACCCGGTTCTTCTAGGGTTTTGAGCAGGGCATTTGCTGCTGAGTCAGCCAGGGTGTCAGCTTGCTCAATGACCACAATAGACCGGGAGGCTTCTAAGGGCGGTCGGGAGAGGAATTTGACAATTTCCCGGACTTGCTCGATTCTAATTTGGGGAGGTTTTTTGAACTCCAATTTTTGGGTATGGGCTTCTGTTGTGGTTACCAGGTTGCCTTGATGCAGGTAGGTTGGTTCTACCCACAGCAGGTCGGGGTGGTTGCTTTTGTGTAAACGTTCGTTGAGAAAGTTGTTGGTGGGGAAGCCATTGGACAGAGCGATGGCAAAGCATCGGGCGACTAGGCGCTTACCGACACCGACGGGTCCGGCAAAGAGGTAGGCGGGGGCGATGCGGTTGGTGGTAATTGCTCCTTGTAATAGGGCGATCGCTTGGTCTTGTCCGACGATTGGGTCGAAAGGGTCAATTAGCGATTCGTCGGGGTCTCCGGGGTCGGGAAAAAATTGAAGAATGCTCATGGTAAGAAATTCACGCTTGGGCTAACGCCGAGCTTCGCTAACAAAATGACAAACCCAGATGATGTCGAACCTTATAGATTTCCTTCAATCCACTCGAAGGCACGACAACTTATCGGGTCTGAGGTTGGATATTAAAAAACCCAGTTCTACCCCAAGAACTGGGTCAGGTCGCTCCGTGAGTCATTAAATAGCGGGTGTAGCTTGGTGGTGTTGGCGGCTCATTGCCGGGGGGACAAGACTAATAGCAAACCCAGCTTTATAGAGATTAAGCACTAGCTTTTGGTAGTTTTTTCGGTCACATTTAATGATTTGTTGTCCGCTTCGTCCTACTTTTTGGGGTATAATGTGGAGGACGTTTTGAATGGCTAAAGCTGTCTGCTTGTTTAGGCAAATAATTCCACTTTTTGTTAGTTTTAGTTTTAGCATTGGTGAGTTTTGCTCAGGCTATTCGTCACTCGGGTAGCGCGAAAGCGCCTAGAGCGTCAGTCGGTGTAATAGCAGTTAGTGGTCATAATATGCCCTCGAAGGTCGTGAAGGATCGTAGGGGCTGGCGCAAGTATCTTAGGAGAGTTGGTTACTGATAGCCCTTCAACAAAACCCGCTCTTATTCAAGAAGAAACTAAAAAGAGGGGATATTTGGTATATTCATGTTACCATCTTTGGGGATTTAAGTAGATAATTTGATTACTGGACTGGTGTTCGATAACACCGATTCAGTAGTCCTAATAAATCCAGGTTGTAGACAAAAAATTAAGCATGAATTCTAATTTTACTGACTTACCTTGTGGATTATCCTGCGAGACTCGCTGTGAGATTCGTAGTAAGATGATCTCGTTGCAAAATTCCCTAACTCTTTTACCCGCAGATGGAGCAACTCAATTAACCAGCACGTTTATTGACACTTATCAGGACTTGTGTCGCTCATCCCGGGATGGAGTTGAAAATTATCCTCCCAGTATAGCTCTCCCGGCGCTTTTTGATTTGGTGTTATCGGCTAAATACGTAGAACGAATGGTTGCAGATGGGGGATGGATTTACTGTGCTGGTAGTGAATTAGATGAGCATCCCTCTTTATATTTTCCATTTCTCAAGACTTGTCCTCGCTGTAGTGTTAAGCGTGGGATCAAGCCATCAGCTAAATCAAACAAACCGGGTTCGGATGCTATCGGACAAATGGCGGCTGATACGACAATTTTAATTTTATCTGAAGTCGCCCGTCGAATTGCCCCCGATGCCAAGATTGGTAAATCTACAGTTCGTCAAGGAGATATAGATGCTGTAATTTATGATCGGGATATACTCGCCTTAGTAGAAATTAAGTCGTCACCCTTAGTGGTCTATCCTCTGGAAATTAGACTCACGAAACCGATGACTGAGGTTCGAGAGGGTGAGCTTGTTTTTAAACGAGATCATTCTATGGCAACGGCTTTGATAAGTGAATCCAATTTGTCATTGTATATCCCTCACATTGACTTACGAATTCCACTCAATCATTATACGCCAGACAATTGGCCCTATACACCGCTGACTGAGTTTATTAGCAATACTCAGAACTTAGCGACTATTCTTTTAGCCTGGAAGCAACTTTACGAGTTGTATATCAATAGCCGCCAGAGAACTAAGAGAAAATCGGTGGATTCGCGTCGGTGGATAATGTGTGGTTGTGGCAGTTCGGTTGATGATTCTAAGAATGCACCAGGTATGGAGCGTACTGATGATATCAAAAAAGGAACATACCAAGTTTTAAAGTTTGGCACCTACTATAAAGAGAAATGTCCACGTCGTCGGATTCGCGCTGTCCTGGCATCTAATTTCTTACCTGAACATGGGTATGCTAGTTACCTGGCTGAAGTCCAAGATGTCATTTGGACGAAGGATAAGTATTCTGTGTCTCTACCCGGAGATATTGGATTCGATAACATTGTTGCTTTTGAGGCAGATAGCATTTTCAACTTATATGATGCACTGCTGTGTTTAACCCGTTCTATATACCGGGATGCTGATTTGTATAGACTATTAAATTTAACCCGGTTAATCGGTGAGATGTCTGATGAGTGAGTCAACGGCTATTTTCGTTTTTAAGTTACGTCAAAATATAGCTCTTGAAGGTGATTTGTTACTCGCCCAGATGGAGCTAGATTCGTTTTTGTCAGATAGGGTTCAGGATTTAGTGGAGATTAAAAGCATTATCCAAAACATACCTGAATTGTCGGAGATTGAAGGGTTGGGACGGTTAGATGCTCATGTTCGGCAAAATGGAAAACAAGCCTATGTCGCTAAGGCTTCACTGGAGCTATTGCCTCACCTGATTCGGCGGGTTTCATTTATTCAACGAATTTATTGTGTTACTCAAGTTTCCCCAAGCACCAAAGCTTTTTTAGTTGATACTGTACACCAAGTTGGCTCGATTATTAAGAACCAGGTGGTGGACAATCGCCTGATTATTCAAGCCATCCCTCATTATACCCTGATTGAGTTATCTAAGGTCGTCGCTAATCATTCCAAGGGAGTTGATGATACGAAGCGGAATTTAGATGGATTGGTTGATGCACTGTTGGACAGAACGGTTAATAAATCGGTCATAAAATTGACCACTATTGCCTTATCCGCACGGTCTACGACGTCTCATTTAACCCATGATATCCACTATTACAAAGCCAAATTTTTTCCCCGGATGGTGCGCTCTATCCTCAATAGTTGTACGCCAGAGTTAGGGGAAGGTTTTCATGTCCTTGATAATTTTGTGGGCAGTGGGACAACGCTTTTAGAAGCGTCTATTTTAGGAATTCCTAGTCTAGGACTCGATATTGATCCACTCTCGACCATGATTGCACAAGCAAAACTGGATGCTGTGGACATGGATAGCGAGTTGTTAGCCACGGAAGCGGCACGTATTATCCAGGCAATAGAGAATAAGATAATCGAAACTCGATTCGGTGGGCGGTGTGACTCCGATGAAATGACGATTATTTTTCCGGATTGGCTGATGAAAAATCGGAAAATGACTGGGGAAATTGCCACGGAGTTAAGCAGGGAAATTAATCGAGTCCAGTCGGCTATTACTGGATCTGATCCACGACTTTATAAGTTGCTTTGTGTACTGATGTCAGATGCGATATCCCGCAAGATTCGGATGCGTTTTATGGGGACGGGGGTGGGACGGTTTTCTCTCACGTTGGCGCAGAAGCCGCTGTTTACTATTTTTACGGATTCTTTAAGGCAATATGTCAAGGTGGCGGCAATGTGTGAATGGTTAAAGCAAAGGATTCATTTACGGTTGGCTGATGCCCAGGTGATAGCGGCTGATAGTAAGCATTTGCCTAGTAATTTAGGACAGTTCGACATTTTAGTAACATCACCTCCTTACCTTCCGGCGTCGAGTGGACGGGAGAGTTATGCGAAGGCGCGAGCTTTGTCATTAATTGCATTGGGTCTTGATAATGTAGAGGATTTAATTGACAATTCTATCGGTTCGATGAACGGCAATGGCATAGATATTGAGGCGTTGACGAATAATGAACGTGACCTGGTGGAGTGGCTGCACAGAGATAAACTACGGCAAATAAAGGCAGAGCCGACAGGCAGATATTTTCTGGATATGCGCCAAGCGTTTGCTGAGATGTACCGGATTTTACGTCCTGGGGCAAAAGCGGTAGTCATTAGTGGAAAAACTAGCACATTTTATCAATTTAAAACCCGTAAGCCACTGTATGTTGTTAACGTTGCTGAGATCCTCGCTGATGAAGCACAACGGGTTGGGTTTGAGGTCGATGCGCTTCACGATATTCAGTTGGATAAGTGTAATCGGAATGCTCGTCCGCGTTCGCTGGATAACTATTATGAGACGTTAATTATGCTGGAAAAGCCTGTGTAACTCAGGATTCATAATTGATAAACTTCCTTAGGGACAAAACTTGAGTCCATTAATTGTCAAGTTTTTTGATGAACCAGGGTGCGAGCGCTCGGTCTCATCTATTATTGAAAGTACTTCCGATTTCATCAACAGCAGAGGTGGTCATGAGTACCCGGCGGCAGCTCCAAAAAAGAGGCTCATTGAAATCCAGTTTTACGACCGCCGCTAATCCGTTAAAACCCCGTGGGTTTGGTCAGGGTATCCCGGCAAGAGCCGCCGCGTTACCTAAAACCAATCTGCTACAGACACGCCCCTTTGGTTCCCCAATCCCAGCATCAACCAGGCAGCGGGATACTCGCTCTATTGAAGCACAAAAGTCGGGGGCGGAGCGTTTTGGTTATAACGGTCTTGATGTTCCGGTGAATGCACCCGGGGCATCCTTACCCGGAAAGCGGCAGGAAGGGGGGCAAGAGAATGGGTATCAGCCGTTCGTTCACGCTCAGACTATTCAACGCCAACAGGTTTCTCAAGAGTTTCAAGGAGAGGAACAAAAAGAGCCGTCACAAGTGCGGACGGTTCAACAGCAGCCAGGATTAACAGCAAACCTCTCGATTCAGCGTGATGATACCGAGTCTTTGCCAGAGGTTCCCGCTTACCAGCTCACACCCCCATCCTTGGGACAATCGCCAAATCCAGCGTCGGGCTACAGCTTCGGTCAGGATTTCCAATTGCACCTTGACCCCCAAATTCAGGCGATGGCGATGCAGCAGATACAACAACAAATTAATCCCGCGACGCTATTGCCAGCACTGTCTCAAATCAACCTGGCACAGCTTACTGGATTGGGACAAACGGCAGCACCCGCGCCCAACCCATTTGCTGCACCTTCTTTACCATCAGCTAGTCCCCTTGTGCCTAGAGGGGCGGGTCCTGAAGAGCCCAGAGCCGCAGAAGCCAGTGACCTTATGGACGCGATACTGGCGGTTCCAGCAATTGAGACAGCCATAACCAACCTGAAAACACAAGCGACTGAACAGCTCATGGGTGATTTGGGTCGGTTGAATACTGGTGAACAAGTTGGTGTGGTGAGTACTCTAGCCGTAATTGGGGGTGGGGCACTGACTGGGGTTCTATCTGACCCCAATGCCCGACAGTTTTCTCTGAGTCAGTTAAATGGGCGTGTCTTGCCTGTTCCTGGATTAGACGGGTTGCACCTGGAGATGAATACGGGTGGAGATAACCTGATGGTGGGGATGCACGTTGATGTTGGCGCACTGCTCCCCCCTAGTTTGGGGTTTGGTTCATCCTCACCTAAAGCGATGGGTAGTCCGCCAATTTCCAGTTCCTCTGAGGGGACAATTCAACGCTCATGTGACGAGTGTTCCTCTCAATTGTCAGAAAACGAGGAACAGCTTCCCGTTCAGGCAAAGCTGACTGTGGGGCAACCGGGGGATAAGTACGAACAGGAAGCCGATTCGGTGGCAGTTCAGGTGGTGGAGCAGATAAATGCACCATCACCCGAGCCTTCTGTTCAGCCTCAGTTAGAGTTTGGGGGAGTATCTGGTGAGGAAACGGTAGTCACTCAGGAACTCTCACCAGGGCAGACGGGGAGAATTCAGCGGGACTGTGGCGAGAATATGAGCTGTCCGGAAGAGCCAAACATGACCGTTGCGGCTCCTGAAGCAGCAGATGCCCAAAACGATGGTGCATCTTCCCAAGAAGAGTTTGACACGCTGATGGCAACCTTAGCTAATGACAGCCTAGAAAACGATGCCCGTAGAACCGCTGCTGTGCAACTGGCTAATTGGTGTCGTGAGCATCTGCCCAACCGAGACTTGTTGAATGCTTATCTTAATTCACCTACTCAAACTGAAGCCACAACAGTTGCCACTGCTGAAGAAAGAATGGCGGCGGCACAAGCTCAATTATCTTTATTAGAACAAGAGGTATCAGTCTGTTTACCTCCAGAGGAAGAGGCAGAACTATCCGCCCAAGCCTACGACGCCTCAGCCGAGATACACCAAGCCTTGGCAGACATAGAAAACGCCCACTCAGCCGCCGCCCAGGAAAAGACACAAACCGTTGGTGAATTAGCTGTAGAGGTTGCCCGTATGGAATTTTTGCTGGGTTGGATGTACGAAGGTGGTGTCAGCGATGCTGATAATGGGGGTTGGGAGAATCAAGGCAGTAATCGAGGGGAGTTTGTAGACTACTATCACGAACAAATGGGTACAGCCCAAGGACAAGCCTGGTGTACTCGATTTGCTGGCTATGCTCACAGCCAAGTTGGTTTTAATTTTGACCAACAGCATTCCTTCAATCAATCCCGAAGTATATTCCATTCTGGGTATCGTTTACGTCACTGGGCGAAAACTGGAAAAAGTAACGCCGGAAACCAGCTAACTCCAGAAGGACAAAGAGTCATTGATCCGGGGAATACCAGTGCGTTGATTGATTCTGGAGACTGGCGCAGTTTGAGAAGACAGCTAAGAGGTGAGGATGATGTACAAGCTCGTCAACAATTTGTCCAGCAGTTTTTCCAAGATAGACCTGTTCCTCAAGCGGGTGATATTCTGGTTGTTGGCGGAACCAATAATTCTTTCTCGACTTGGAGTGATGGAAGTGGAGGACACAGCCACACCACGTTGGTTGAGCGCTACGATGCTCAAAACCAGATTATCTACACAGTAGAAGGAAATAGAGGTGGCGCGGTTCGGGGTGAGCAAGTTGATTTAACTGATCCCAATCAAGTCGCTGAGATTGTTTTTATTGCCCGCTTAGGTTTTGAATACTTTACTGATAATAATCAGGATAATCACCAATCTGAACAGTCTCAGGGTGCTATGAGTCAAGAAGCGGGTATTTCTATTGAAGATGGGCAAAGTTCCATGGAAGGTTCACCTCTTGCTGAAACAGCACCACCGCCAGTCAACAACCTAACGCCATCGGTGAGTGCGGCAGATGTTTTGAACTCAATTAGGCAGGTGAATGCCAGATTAGCAGACGTAAGTTCTAATCAGGGTTGGATTGAGAGCAGCAATGCTCAAGGGACAGCCTATGAGTGGATGCATGGAACCGGAAATCAAGAAACTGGCTCCCAATCAAATCATGGAACCCAGTGATATTCCATGGTTGTTTGAACCAATCCGGCTAAAGTTTCCAAAACTCCTACTGCTAAATATAAAAAAAAAATAGCTATTGGCGAGTTTTTTTATAAACACCAATAGCTACTTGTTGCTCAAATAAATCTTATCGGGATTCAGCCCGGATTTTCATTAACAACTTTCCCAGATGATTTTGCCCGATTCTGGGATTAGAGGGAGTAATGGTGCGCCCATCATAATAGGCGATAACGCCCCAAAATTTGTCAAGCCAATTGTTGTATTCCACAATCTCTGTATCCCCAGTTGCTATCAACTTTTTATGCCAACTCGTACCCGGTGCAAACTTAATCCGCAAGGCAAATTCCATAACTGGGAGTTTAATATCTTCCCAGTCAGGACGCCGTTGCAGTTGGCGTCCAAAGCGTTTGGCGACATGGGGAGGCAAAGCAGCAATCTGCTTTCGTAATTCAACCTCATGCTTCTGAGTTTTCATTGCCACATAAAAGTTTTCAACCGTGGAGAACAGAATTCCCTGATACTCAAAGGGAGTATCTAACGGCAACATATTGGAAAACCAGTTTTTAATCCAAGGCATTGGTGTTTTTTTGTCATTCAATCGTTCATCCAAGAGAGCCGCTCTTGCTTGACTTAAGGAAAGCAGAGTTCAACGATTTGGCTTTGAACGGCACAGAAGTTAGAGGAACTTTTAAGCGTCACATCAAGTTCCAACAACTGCGCCATGATTCGCTGCAACCGAGGCAGAGAAATACGACTAACTTCCTGGCACAAATAATAGACTCGATTGGGATTGCCAATTTCTGTGTATTTGGCAAGTATTTGGTTGTCGGTTTCTCCTTCTAATGTCAGGAGTTTTACCCACAGCCATTGGCGGAATAAGGTGATGAGAGTCGCAACAACTTTTAGCATTGGCTCATTGCGACTCCTTAACCCAGAAAGCAACTGCAAGGCTTGTGTGGTATCCTCAGTGCGGATAGCTGCGGCTAAGGCTATGGCTGTTTGGGTAGTAATCTCCACAACCTCTTTTACCTGGTTCGCATCTATGGAAGAACCGTTGCTCCAAGTTGCCAGTTTTTCCAATTCGCTGTACAAAAGTCGAGTATTGTTACCCACCGCCGACGCCAATTCTTTGGCAGCCGTGGAGGTGATATCTACTCCTAATTCTTCAGCGGCAGTTTTCACCTGCTGCACTAACGGGTCAGTTTTCCAAGCTGGAATCAGGGAGAATTCCTGAATTTGGGCATATTTTTGCAGGAGTTTGGTGGATTTTAGCCTGCCATCAGGCTTCTTGGTACGAGTCAGCACCAGGGTATTAGACTCCGGGATAGCTGGCAGAATTTGCTCTAACTGCCCTAACATCTGGTCATCCATTGCCTCTAGCATACTGGAATTGGGCAAGACCACTAAGCGATTGCCGTTGCCAAAAGGTGGAGTCATGATGTCCGAAAGCGCTTGAGGAAGGCTTTGGAGTCCTGGAGGATAGTGAGTAACGTTGAACGATTCCCATGGGGGAGAGATGATTTGGGTGCGAAGCTGTTTGATGGCGCGTTCCATTCGGAATTCATCATCGCCAAAATAGATGTGAATTGGCATTTTTCTAATTTAATAAGAGGCGATTTAAATAAGGGGTGCAAAGCTCAACAACCTTCTGACATTGCTCGACATCAAACATGCCAATGTGGGTTTCTTCAAAGGGTAAGTTCATCTCGATAGACAGCCAGCGATATCCAGCTTTTCTCGCTTCTTTCTTCGTGAATCCCTTCTCCATTTTCCGCTTCCAGAGGGGGTCGAAGCAGGCGTGAGCTTTCTGTTTCCAGCGTCGTAATTCAGCATTTGCCAGTCTTCCTAATGCTTGATTTGTTCCCCGATGAACTCCTACCCAGGCTTGGCAGGGACGGCACAGATATATCATCCCGTAGCTTTTGCCATGGTACACTTGTGCACTGTCTACGAAAATTGTTTCATTGCCACAATAAGGGCAAATTTTTCCGGAAAATAGTTGTTGTTTGTCCATTATCACTCCAATTCCAAATCCCACACCCGGAGGCGGGCAGTTTGCCTTAGGGTAGGGAATAATGGAAATGGCTAAATGTTGAGCTGGCAGAGATCAGCTTGACCGGAAATTTGGGTTCAGGCTCCCCGTCCTTCCAGGACGACTTTTGATTTATGTGCTACAATATTGATGTAGAGTTGTTCCACGTCAAATGCTGGTCTTTGAGTTCAAGGCTAAAGGAAAGACAACTCAATACTTAGCGATAGATGAAGCGATAAAAACATCTCAGTTTGTTCGCAACAAGTGCATCCGTTACTGGATGGACAATAAAAATGTTGGGCAAAAGGACTTATATCGTTACAACACATCGCTCCGAGGTGAGTTTCCTTTTGTTAAGGACTTAAACTCTCATGCTTGTCAAACAGCTGTAGAACGAGCCTATTCGTCAATTGCTCGATTCTACAGTAATTGTAAAAAAGCCATTCCCGGAAAAAAGGGTTATCCAAAGTTTAAGAAAAACTGCCGCTCAGTTGAGTACAAAACAAGTGGATGGAAGCTTTCTGAAACTAGAAAGCAGATAACCTTTACTGATAAAAAGGGAATTGGCAAGCTCAAGCTCAAAGGAACGTGGGACTTGAATTTCTACCAACTCGGGTCAATAAAACGGGTGCGGTTAGTTCGTCGCGCTGATGGCTACTATGTTCAATTTTTAGTTAACGCTGAGAATAAGACAGAAAGTCAGCCGACAGGAAAAGCCATTGGTTTAGATGTAGGACTCAAAGAGTTCTATACCGATTCTTTAGGTCACAAAGAGCCAAATCCCCGATTTTATCGAGAAAGCGAGAAAGGTTTAAGCGTCCTTCAAAGACGAGTTTCACGTAAAAATAAAGGCTCAGCTAACCGAAAGAAAGCCATTAATAGATTAGGGCGATTTCACCTCAATATAAGTAGGCAGCGTGAAGAACACGCCAAGAGAGTGGCGCGTTGCGTAATCCAATCTAACGATTTGGTCGCTTATGAAGATTTGAGGATAAAAAATCTGGTTAAAAACCATTGTTTAGCCAAGTCTATTAATGATGCAGGTTGGTATCAATTCAGAAAATGGTTGGAACATTTTGGAGTTAAGTTTAGCAAGATAACCATTGCGGTTAATCCTGCCTACACGTCCCAAAAATGCTCCAATTGCGGTACAACGGTCAAAAAATCTCTGTCTACTAGGACTCACGTTTGTCGGTGTGGATTTGTTTTAGACCGGGACTGGAACGCCGCTATCAATATTCTGAGGTTAGCCTTGAGTACGGCAGGGCATGTCGGAACTTGGATTTTAAATCCGAACGCTTTGGGAGACCAGACCTCTACTTTGATTGGAGAAATCCTGTCAAGGCAAGCCGGATCTATGAACAAAGAATCCCCGCACTTATAGGGCGGGGAGTGTCAAAGCCTATGTAGTTGACAAAAAGGGGAGTATTGGGGGTTTGGTCAGTTGGCATAGTTTCGCTTTTTGCTAATGAGTCACTTAAGGAGTGCGTTAGTACCAAACCCGGCATACATCAGTGGCTAAATCACCCCCTAAAAAAGTTAATCATTTGTCTGTCCAAGAGTTTCCCAACAGACTCTTTGGGTTTTCTCCCTCATCTACTGGAATATCTTTAATAACTGTCCGCATCGCTTGGCGCATGGCATTTTGTACGGCGCTAGCTATCTCAATTCCAAATTCTTCTTTTCCAAATAAATCCCCTTCATCATGACAGCAATTTCCTACCCACGCTTCCCATTCCGGATGAGTATCAAAGGCAGCTATACAGTACGCCAAAAAGGTTTTGATGATGTCAGCTTCGCACATTGTCCAGTAAGCGGCATTGGCATCGGGTCCTCTGACTGATAGCTCCCGGTGGGCGGAATATATTTGTGGCCATTTAGGCAGGAATACGCCGCGACCCGTTAGGCAACGGACATAGCCTAAGCCAAATTTAGTGCGCGGACAAATTGACTCAATTCCCAGCACTGTTGGTAGGCAATTGTTAGCGTCTTGGATAATTTGCCGTTGGAATTTAGCCAGGACTTTGTAGGTAGTTTTCCAGGCGGTGATAGAGTTTTTTGCACTACTATCTGATAGAATAATTCCTGATTTGGTGCGGATTGTATTTTGCAAGGTGCGGAATCCTTGCAAGTTTTGGCTGCCGTAGTGGACGGACTTGGACATTGCCCTCAAGCGAGCCGCTAGGGGATGGTTGGGGTGATTTTTGTCTTTATCCCATACCCGGATATTCTCTTCTGTCCACTCAGAACCCATGGTTTCTAATTGGGCGATTTTCTCGGCTATCGAGCAAAAGATATCGCCGTGAGCGCTATTGAATCGGGTCATTAACTCCGGGTCGAGGGAGGCTTGGGTGGCTACTCTGGCGTGAAGTTTAGAAGCATCGCACCAGATGCCAATACGTCCGGGATGGGTACGAAAGACTGACCGAATCGGTGGTAGGTTATAGGGTTTTAACTCTGGGGGAAATGTGGAAGGGGAGGGAGGGTTTTGTAGGTTGGGATCTGAACAGCTACTGCGACCGAATCCCTTACGATTGATTTGGGTATAATTGCCTTGAGTGTACCCATTTGTGACATTGGCTTTAATATTTTGCAGGTAGTCCACATAGACTTTGGTCGTCTTAATGATACTAATTAATCGGAGTTCGGGAATAGTCCAAAACTTACTTAAGTCGTCAACTTTGGCTGATGTGAGATTGAGTTCAAATTGGCGATTGATAAGCGCGGCTAACTTTTTGGGCGAGTAAAGATGGGGAATGCATTCATCAAAAGTACACTTGAGTTGCTCCAGCAAAGATTGATAGGCGGCTTCGTATTGGTAGATGACATCAGCTAGCACGGCTTCATCTACGGGCATTCCGTAGTGAGACATTTGGGCAAATGCGGGTGAAGCCCCACACTCGATTAAGTAGCTGTCCCAAACGCCAATGTCTTTGAGTAGGGGTTCTAAGCGTTCGTGTATTTTGAGAACAACTTCTGCGTCATAGCCGGCATAGTTGAGTTGGCTATTACTGAGTTGTCCGTTCCCCAGTTCTCCCCAACCCCAGTCTGAAGTCTGTTGGGTTTTGTCAATGTTTAAACCCAGGCGCAGGCAGATGCTTTCTAGGGAATGGGGTTTCCCATGCCGTTTGTCGAGCCAGGGGTCGAGTCCTGCCCAGTATACCTGGGACATGAGCTTTGTATCCCGGATGTTGCGGATGGGATAGTTGTATTTGGAAAGCATCCAGCGTTGCTCAAAGTCTAAGCTATGTCCAACGACTTCTACAGGGTGGGAAGCGAGTTTTTCTTTCAAGGTGTCCCAGAAGCCAAGGGTTTCTAGTTTTTGATGAATGAGTGAGCGTTCTTTTGAAGTCCAGCCGAGGTCAATGACAAGTACGTTGATGTTTGGGTTCTGGGGAATGGCAATTTGAATTAATCGGATTTCTCCGGTTTCTGGGTTGAGTGCGCCATCTGCATCGTTGGTCTTCGAGAATGTCTCGATGTCAAAGCCAAACTGAGAGCAGGTTTTCCAAGTTTTGAGTGCGGTACTGAATCGGGGTTGGTTGATTGTAATAATGTTGGGTGAGAGTGCTTCTTGGGGGAAAAGAAGAAGGGAGTATTGGTGAGATTCAAGCATTGCTGTTAATTTAGGGGGTGAGGCGGGTTCCCTCTTCCCGCAGGAGGGAGTGATAGTTGGACGGATAACAATTGGTCTGATGCTAACCGTAGGAGAAAATTGAAGCAGTTTTTCTTCAGCAATCTCTAAAATTGATTTGAGAGTGTGAGATAGGGCAGATGGGACGCAAGGCAAAAATCCGCAAACAACGCAAACAATCAGCGCTTGGGGAGGCATCATCGCCCTCAGATAAACCCCTGTCCCAAGATACTGCCAGGATTTCGGCTTTGGTGAAGAAACCCTCCCCGGAACTGAACAAGCCAAGCACATCCTGGTTAGGACGAATTACTGATGCACTCAATCCCTTTCCCAAAGTGGAGACGGAGAAGTATCAAGGTTGTTGGGATGCCCAAGACTTTAGCGAAGCCAATGAGGTTTTGGTCGGTGCAGTTGCTTGGGACGGCTATCAGCAGCAAGGAAAAGGGTTAGTTTTGGTGCGAGACTCAGATACCTCCCCTCCCAAAATCGAGTACGTTAAGAGTCGGTTTCTCAAAAAAACGATGCGTCCCCAAGGTGTAGACCTAGAAGATATCAAAGCTATAAAAAATATGCTTGAGGTATACTCCCCTGAAGATAGCGTAGTTATGGTCTACATCAGCACTCAAGGCGAAATGTCCTCCTCAGTGATGCCGATGAACGAATGCACCCCCCAGGAGTGTTACCGTTTGCTTCAGGAAACCTCATGATGTTACAGTGACTTTGACCTTTTTGCTGGCGACTTTACCGAACGCCGCTTCCAACGCTGCAACGTCTCCGGCTACTCTCTGTTGCAGGGGAGCGCTCCTCATCCGGATACAGGCATTGGTGCCGTCGAAAGCCGCGAGAGTGCCGTGTTGGGTTAGTAAGGCTCTGATGGCTGGAGGCTGCATGGCAACCACGGCTTCCCAGAGAGAGGTGGAACCTGCGGCTGGTGGACAAGAAGGTGCAGTAGTGGGTGGGGCTTCCGATAGCAGTCCCAACAGAGCCACCTCCAACCACAGACGCGGTTGACTGGTAGATTTCACCTGGACGGCACAGGTTCTCAACTGCTGCTGTCCGCTAAGAATTTCCTGCGTATCCCAAGAGTTGGCTAGTTTTACCAAAGAATCCCAGGTCAATGGAGTTACCTGTGCCAATTCATGGCTCTGGGGAGAGGTTTTGGCAATGACCAAATGGGTGTAGAATTCGATAAGATTCTGGAGAATCACCATGGGTTCTTTCCCCCGGTCGAGAATCGCTCGGGTCAGGTTGAGAACGGACTGGGGTTCTTTGCGGGCGATCGCATCCAGTAACTCCATCAATTCCTGTTCTGGCACAGCACCTACTAAATCCCACACCTGCTCTTGAGTAATCTGCCCCGGCAATAAGGAGAGTTGATCCAAAAGCGTCTCGGCATCCCGCAGTCCGCCTTGAGCAAGTTGAGCGATGACCCAGACTGCCTCATCGGTAATATCGATGTTTTCAGAATTGGCGATCGCTCTCAAGTGCTGCACCATGGGTTCAATGGCGATGCGGCGGAAGTTGTGACGCTGACACCGGGAGATGATTGTGTTGGGCAGCTTTTGCGGTTCCGTGGTACAAAGCACAAAGATAACGTTCTGAGGGGGTTCCTCAAGGGTTTTCAGCAGTGCTTGGGCAGCGCTGCCACTTAACGAATGGCATTCATCCACCACATAGACTTTATACCGACACTGCACCGGGGCAAACTGAGCTTTTTCTATCAGTTCTCGAATGTTCTCAACCCCAGAGTTACTGGCGGCGTCGATTTCTATGATATCTAGAAGAGAACCGTGGGTAATCCCTTGGCAAACGTGGCACTCCCCACAAGGCGCAGAAGTAGGTTGGTTGCTGGCAAGACAGTTGAGGGACTTGGCGAGAATCCGGGCGCTGGAGGTTTTGCCAGTCCCTCTCGGACC
>JGI12048J13642_11270210_pt1 | contig 54470 bp, 40 predicted proteins | sample ElkSlonscriptome_16_FD_13642 | JGI IMG/M metagenome (IMG submission 13642)
GATCGGCAGGGATTCGGCGGGGAGACGCCCGAGCCGTTCGAGCCGCTACCGGTAGATAATTTCTTTGTAGCGGCGTTCGGGGGCTCGATGTTCGCGGGCGCGGTGTCGGGGGAGCCCGAGGTGGTGGTGCCGGTGGGGCAGTTGTTGACGAACGCGTTCGGCGAGGTGCCGGACGCGTACGGCGGCGCGCGGCAGACGAGTCTGTTCGGGCGGGGCGTGGGCGGCGGCGGCTCGATCGACGTCGAGATCATGGGCCCGGACCTCGGCCGCGTGACGGCGGCGGCGGGAGCGCTGGTCGGCGCGTTGATGCAGGATCGCGAGAGCTACGGCCCGGGACGAACGCGACCGACGCCGGGCAATTTCAATATCGAGCAGCAGGAGGTCGTGGCGAAACTGACGCCGCTCGGCCGCGAGCTTGGGCTGGATACGCGGGCGGTGGGTGTGGCGGTGCGGACCCTGTTCGACGGGGCGTACGCGGGCGATTACACGCACAACGGCGACACGATCGACATCAACGTTTTACCCAGCGGGGGCCGGCTGTCGTCGAAGGAAGCGGTGGTGGACATCCCGGTGGCGACGCCGCGGGGCGCGGTGGTGAGCTTGGATCAGTTGGTGACGTTCGCGCCGGATCTCGGTCCGCAGCAGATTCGGCGGATCGAGGAGTTGCCGGCGATCACGGTGTCGGTGTCGCCGCCGGAGGGCGTGCCGATCGAAGTGGTGATGGCGGACCTGGACGCGCGGTATATCGCACCGCTGCGAGAGCGGGGCTTGATCGATCGGACGATGCGGGTGCGCTTGGAGGGCACGGCGGCGCAGCTCGACGAGGTGCAGACGGCGCTGCTGGGCGAGCGCGAGTCGGACGCGGCGTTGTGGCGCTTGGACGAGCGTTGGGAGTCGTGGGGTTCGCTGCGGCGGGGGCTGGCGGTGTTGTGTCTGCTGTTTCTTGGTGCGGGCTTGCTGACGGCGGGATACGCGGCGCTTCGGGGCGTGGCGAAGCACCGATTCGATTTTCTGTACGGCTCGGCGGGCGCCGTGTTGATCGCGGCGACGATTTCGCTGCTCGGGCTTGCGGTGGTGGCCGAGCCGTCGCTCGGAGCGGCGCGGTTCGTGTGGGCGACGCTGGTGGTGTATCTGCTGATGTGCGCGCTGTTCGAGAGCTTCACCTACCCGTTCGTGATCATGTTCAGCGTCCCGCTGGCGCTGGTTGGCGGGTTCGCGGGGCTGGCGATCGTGCACGCCGTGACGGCGGCGAACCCGCTGATCGCGACGCAGAACCTTGACGTGTTGACGATGCTGGGGTTCGTGATTCTGGTGGGTGTGGTGGTGAACAACGCGATCCTGATCGTGCACCAATCGTTGAACCTGATGTCGGGCAAGGCGGAGGTGGTCGAGAAGGACGGAAGCGTGACGCAGGGCAAGAGTTACGAGCCGCTGCGGGCCGTGTCGTTGGCGGTGAGCACGCGTATCCGTCCGGTGTTCATGAGCACGTTGACGAGCGTGGGCGGGATGGCGCCGCTTGTGATCATGCCGGGTGCGGGTTCGGAGTTGTACCGCGGGCTGGGGAGCGTGGTGGTGGGCGGGCTGCTGGTGTCGACGGTGTTCACGCTGGTGCTGGTTCCGCTGGTGTTCTCTTTGACGCTGGAGATGGTGCGCGGGCTGCGGGCGGCGGTGGGGGCGGCGGGCGAGATCGGGGCGGTGCAGGCGTCGAAGATCGAGGCGGAGTTGACCGGCGCGTGGCGGCCGGCGTTCGCGACCGGCGACGATTCGGGAGAGGGTGACGGTCCCGAAGTCCGGCAAGGCCGCGGTGCGGAGCCGCCTCCTGAGCAAGCGAGGCCGACGGCGTCGCGCGATCGCTCGACGAAACGGGCGGCGCGATCCGACGAGCGTTCGGCGAACGGCGAGTCGACGAACAAGACGAAGGCCGCGGTTGCGGACTCGGACGGTCGGTCCGCGAAGGCGAGCGCTGAAAGTACGGGCGCCGACCGGTCGAACGCTCGCCACGGCTCGAGCGATGCCGGCGCCACGAAATCGAAGAAGAGTCCCTCGGCGACCGACACGTCGTAAGCTGCCCGAACGGCCGCTGCCGGCGGCCGACCGAGTCAGGCGGAGCGAGCGGCGGTCGCGCGATGCGCGGGCGCCATGGTGAATCGGCTGGCTTTGCCGACGCCCTCGATCTCGACGTGGTGCGGGTTGGCGGGGTCGGGCGCGGCGACGTCATCGATGACGAGTCGGTAGGCATGGTCGCCCGGCGGTAACGGCAGGAGAAGTTCGAAGAGGCCGGCCTCGTGGTTGAAGCGGGCGGGCGTGCCGATGGGCGACCAATCGTCGAAGTCGCCCTGGACGGCGACGCGCGTCGCGCCGGGGGCATGAATGAGGAAGAGGGCGCCGGCGGCGGTGGATCGGACGCCGAGCAGGGCGCGGAGGGCCGAGCGTTGTCGGCTTGCCTGGTCGGCGGCGGAGGCGCCGTGGGCCGTCGTCGAATGGGGATCGGCGAGCGCGAGCGGGCCCCGGGCCGAGGCGCGACGGACGGCGTCGGCGAGCGACGGCGAGGCGTCTCGTTCGGCGCGTCGGCGTTCGATCTGTTGGGCGACCGCGCGCGTGCGTGCGGCGAGTTCGGCGGCGCGACCGGCCGGCGGCGACGGCGGCGGCCTGGTTCCGGACGTCTCGGCGACGCCCATCGGGGCGGCTGAACCCGCGGACGGGTAGTTGGGCTCGACGAAACCGCTTGGCGGCGAGGCGGCCGAGCGCGAAGCCTCCGACCGGCACGCGTTCAGGTCGTTCGTCTCGTCCGAGGACGGCCGCTCGAAGAGCCCGGGCATCGGGTCGGCTTTCGGGATGGAGAGTGCAGCGGACTTGACCTCGGGCTCGTGGGGCGAGACGTCGGCGGCGGTGGTTCGTTCGGCCCAGCTCGAGCCTTCACCTTCATGGTTCGGGGCTCGGCTGGTCTCCGCAAGCACGAGCCGGTGTTCGATCGCGATCGCGATGCGGGCGACGGCGACGGCTGCGAGGGCGTCCGTGCGCGCGAGGGCGAGCGGCTCGGCCAGGAGCGTGGCTTTGGCGTAGGCGGCGTCGTTTGGCAGGGCGAGGGGCTCGCCGTCGGGAGCGCGGAGCAGTCGATCCGGGAGGCGTGCGTCGAGCCTGCCGATCCACGCCTCGCCGACGGCGGCGTCGCCGCGGCGGTTCGGGAGGACGAGGCGTTTGGCGTCGCGGCGGCCGGCGCGTAGCACGACGTCGATCGCGCCGAGCTGGCGGAGCGTGTCGTCGAGACACGCGGGGGCGCCGAGGTCGGCGGGGACGAGAACGGCGTCGGCGGCAAGGATCGCGTTAAAGGCGAGCAGGTTGAGCGAAGGCGGCGTGTCGACGACGACGAGGTCGTAGCGTTCGCGGAGCCGATCGAGCGCGCAACGGAGACGCTCGTCGCGGTCGTCGCGGAGCGCGAGCGACGAAGCGGCGGCTTCGAGTCGCGCGATCGGGAAGACGGCGGGGGCGACGTGGAGCGATTCGCTCGGGCGCCAGAGAAGACGATCGAGCGCAGCGTCGGCAAGGTAGGGCGAGGCGAGGAGGTCTCCGGTGTGAAGGTCGATCGAATTGGTTTTGATGCCGAAGGCGGCGGTGGCGTGGGCCTGCGGGTCGAGGTCGACGAGGAGGGTGCGTGTCCCCGCCGCGGCGGAAGCGGCGGCGAGGTGAACAGCGGCGGTGGTCTTGCCGCAGCCGCCTTTGAGGTTGGCGATAGCGATGGTGCGCACGCGGGCTCCGGGCGGGGATCGGGTCGTCCCCTCCGCGATGACGAGGGCCGGGAGGCGTGGGTCTTGTCACCCGGTGTCCGGCGCGCGGGCGGCTTTGGGTGAATCACCCGGGCTCGGCGTGGAGCCGACGCGCAGGATCGACGCTTCGGATCGACGAGACGTCGGGGATTGCGGGCTGACCGGCGGTCTGGGACGGGGCCGTCTCGTCCCGGCGAGTCAGGCGCGGATGGCGTCGAGGCCGGTAACGACGGTCGACTCGGGCGGGTTCTCGACGACGGTGGCGACGCCGAGCGCGGCGTCCGGCGTCGCGGGGATGAGGCTTGTGGTCGGCAGGACGAGGCGGAGGCGCCCGCCGATGGTCTTTTTGTCGTGCATCATGCGTTCACGGAGTTCGGCCTGAGGCGGCAGGCTGGCGAGGCGGGTGTGGATGCCGAGCGACTCGACGGCGTCGCGGATATCGCGTGCGTGGTCCGGCGTGACGCGGCGGAGCTCGGCGGCGGCGTGAGCGGCGGCGACGAGGCCGATGCCGACGGCCTCGCCGTGGACAAGGGGGGCGCCGAACTCGGCGTGTCGCGGCTCGTTGCGGGGCGAGAGGCCGTCGATGGTCTCGATGGCGTGGGCGAAGGTGTGGCCCAGGTTGAGGATGGCGCGGCTGCGGTGCGGCGAGGTCGAGAGTTCGTTGGGGTCGGCGCGGACGACGGCGGCTTTGACGCGGGCGTTGCGCGTGACGAGTTCGACGAGGTAGTTGAAGTCGAGCTGCTGAAGGCGTTCGAGGTGGGCGACGGTCCAGGCGAAGAGGTTGGTTTCGGTGTTGAAACCCGCGGAGAGCAGGCCGTGCTTGAGGCACTCGCAGAGCCCGGCGGCGACGTGCCGCGCCGGGAGCGACTCGAGAGTTTCGACGTCGATGAGGACGAGCTTGGGGTGGTGAAAGGCGCCGACGGCGTTCTTGAGCAGGCCGAGGTCGGTGTCGAGATTGACGGCGACCTTGCCGCCGATGGAGGCGTCGACCATGGCGAGGAGCGTGGTCGGGCACTGGACGAAGGGGACGCCGCGTTTGTATGAGGCGGCGACGAAGCCGGCGAGATCGCCGGTGACGCCGCCGCCGAGGGCGACGATGGGGTCGCCGCGTTCGGCGCGGGCGTGGGCGAGTTGTTGCAGGAGGCGTGTCGCGGCGTCGAGCGATTTGTCGCGTTCGGTCGCCTCGACGTCGGCGGCGACGACCATAAAGCCGGCGGCCTCGAGAGAGAGCGTCGCCGAGGCGACCGCCGCGGTCGGCAAGTTGCGGTCGGCGACGAGCATTACCTGGGAGGACCGTTCGCCGACTGCGGCTCGCGTCAGGGGGCCGAGACGCGGCAAGAGCCCGCGGCCGATGTGCAGTGGATACTGCACGCCGGGCTGCTCTGGAACATCGACACGCACGACAGAATCGGCTTGGCTCATCCCTCGGTCCCTCACGGCCTCCTGCGAGAACGCCTCAATGAGGGGGACACGCTAGCGGATTCGAGCGGCCGACGCGCGGAGCTGCCCGGCCGAACGATCGCGCCGCCCCGTCGATCTCGTTCCTCGCGGGAGTCGGCCAGGTTTACCAGCGGTAGCCCATGTCCTCGGCGAGGCGGTAAATGGACATGAGGAGAATGAGTTGTCCTTGGAGGACGCGGACCTGCTCGCGGTCGCCGGCGGCTTCGCGGTCGTTGAGTTCGGCGGCGAGTTGATTGACGATCGGCATCGCGGCGGAGGACTCGCGGAGAGTGGCGTTGAGTTCGGGCTCGCGGCCGGACTCGGCGATGGCGATCGCGAGTTGACGCACCTGGTCGAAGGAGATGGTGTTGAAGAAGTCGCGGAGCTCGAAGGTCGGCATGTTGGTGTCGGTCATCTGAGGAACTCTTCTGGTTGAGGCGAAGCGAGGCCGACACACATGAAGCGGACGGACCTCGAGCCGCGGGGGTCACTCCCACTCGATCGTGGCGGGCGGTTTCGAGGAGATGTCGTACACGACGCGGTTGACGCCTCGGACTTCGTTAATGATGCGGTTGGAGATTCGCGCGAGCAGGTCGTGCGGCAGGCGCGCCCAGTCGGCGGTCATGAAGTCCTGCGTGGTCACGGCGCGAACGGCGAGGACGTTTTCGTATGTGCGTGCGTCGCCCATCACGCCGACCGAACTGACGGGGAGCAGCACGGCGAACACCTGGGCCGTCTTGCGGTACTGATCGGCGGCGATGATCTCTTCGAGCAGGATCTCGTCGGCCTCGCGCAGCACGTCGAGGCGCGGCTTGGTGACCTCGCCCAGCACGCGCACGGCGAGACCTGGGCCGGGGAATGGGTGGCGCCAGACGAGTTCGTCGGGCAGGCCCAGCACGGCGCCGAGCTTGCGCACCTCGTCCTTGAAGAGGTCGCGCATCGGTTCGACGAGTTCGAAGCCGAGCTGCTCGGGCAGTCCGCCGACGTTGTGGTGGAGCTTGATGTTGGCGGACGAGCCGGAGTAGCCGTGACCCGATTCGATGACGTCGGGGTAGAGCGTGCCCTGGGCGAGGAAGGCGAACGGCCCGCGTTCGCGCTCGAGTTCCGCGGCGGCCTTCTTGAAGACCTCGATGAAACGGTGGCCGATGCGACGGCGTTTCTCTTGCGGTTCGACGACGCCCGCGAGATCGTCGAGGAACGCGGCCTCGGCGTCTTCGACATGCAGATCGACATGAAACGCCGAGGTGAACGCGGCTTCGACGCGGTCGCGCTCGTTTTTGCGGAGCAAGCCGTTGTCGACGAAGACGCACGAGAGCCGATCGCCGAGCGCTTCGGCGAGCAGGGCGGCGGTGACGGAGGAATCGACGCCGCCCGAGAGGCCGCAGAGGACGCGGCGGTCGCCGACGCGGTCGCGGATCATCTCGATCTGCTCGTCGCGGAAGTCGGCCATGGTCCAGTTGCCGGCGCATTTGCAGACGTCGGTGAGGAAGTTGCGGATGATGTCCTGGCCGTGGGGCGTGTGCGTGACTTCGGGGTGGAATTGCACGCCGAAGAAGGGCAGACGGTTGTGCTTGACGATGGCGTGCGGGCAGGTGGCGGTGCCGCCGAGCGTGTGGAAGTCGGTGTCGAGCGATTCGATCTGATCGCCGTGGGACATCCAGACGGTGGTGTGATCGGGGACGCCCTTGAGGATCGGGTGCTTCTCGCTGAGTTGAAGCTGGGAGGCGCCGAACTCTCGATGCTGAGCGGGAGAGACCGTGCCGCCGAGCGCATGGCAGGCGGCCTGGAGGCCGTAGCAGATGCCGAGGACGGGGACGCCGAGTTCGAAGATGCCGGGGTTACAGGCCGGGGCGCCCTCGTCGTACACCGAGGCGGGCCCGCCCGAAAGGATGAGGCCCTTGGGCTCGAAGTCGGCGAGTTGTTCGAGCGGGGCGTCTGGCGAGACGAGGAACGCGAGGGTGCCGGCTTCGCGGACCCGACGGGCGATGAGCTGGGCGGTCTGCGAGCCGAAGTCGACGACGAGGACGACGTCGTGGCGCGAGGCGATGGCGGGCGGGCCGGCGTCGGCGGCGGCGTTCGCGTTGGTGTCGGCGTTCATCGTGGCTCCTCGTGACCGCCGGCGTTCGGCGTGCTGGGGCGAAGCGGGCGATTCTCACGCCCCGGTGGGCGCCGTGCAACAGCGCGAGCGCGGCGATAGGCTGCGGCCGATGCGGAAGATGCCGAGGCCGAACGACGGGATCTCGATCGGGCGTGCCGCGTCTCGGTCCGGCGGATCGGCGGGGCGGCGGACGTGGAGACTCGAGCGAAGGCGGCGGCGCCGCGTCGTCGGCTCCTGCGGCGCGGCGGTCGCCTTCGCGGCAACGATCGCGAGCTGCACGTCGCCGGGCTTGGAGGCGGACTTCCGCTCCTCGGACCCCCGCGAGCGGACGCTCGCGGCGACCGAAGCGGCCCGAGCCGGCGACCCGTCGGCAGTCCCGGAGTTGATCGCGATGCTCGAATCGGAAGACGACGCCGCGCGGCTGGCGGCGATTGCGTCGCTGCGGGCGATGACGGGCGAAACGCTGGGCTACGACTTCGCGGCTCCGCGAGACGAGCGGTTGGAGGCGGCGGCTCGCTGGCGGCGATGGGCCCGTGAGAACCGACTTGTTGAACCGCGGACGGGCGTTTCGCCGATGGATGATTCGGCGCCGGATGACATCGAATGAACGCGACGAACCCTTCCCAACCCCCCCACTCCCATTCATCGCCGGGTTCGGCGGGCGCGGACGCCGCGGCCTCGGGCGCGGCGTTCGAAGATTCGCGGCTGAGCGCGGACGAGCGAGCGCACGTCGAAGTGCGGGTGCTGTCACAGCCGCGGTATCTCGCGGGCGTGCGGGAGATGATGACGGCGCTGGCCGAGCGGCTCGGGATGGGTGAAGGCGCCGCGAGCCAGGTGGCGCTCGCGGTGGACGAGGCGCTGTGCAACGTGATCCGGCACGGGTACGACCAGCGGCCGGACGGGGAAATCGTGATCTCGGTGTGGCCCGTGGCGGAAACGCCGCGCGACGGGGCCGACCGCGCGGACTCGAGCGCCGAGGCGTCGGCGATGCTGATCCGCATCGACGATCGCGGTAAGCAGACCGAGCCCGAGCGCATCCGCTCACGAGAACTGAGCGAGATCAGACCCGGCGGGCTGGGCGTGCACATCATCAAAGAGGTGATGGACTCGGTGCGATACGAGAAGCGTTCGGGAGGCGGCATGCGGCTGACGATGGTGAAGTCGGTGTGGCCGTCGGCGGAAGCCGGAACGGGCGGCAGGCCGAGTGGCGGCGGGCGCTCGGGCCCGGAATCAGACGGAAGCAACACGAGCCTTCACGGAGCCGGCTAATCATGCAGATCGACGTCCAAGACTCGTCGCCCGACCTCGTCATCGTCACCATCAGCGGCGACGTGGACCTCTCCACCTCCCGCGAGTTGCAAGGGGAACTGCGCCGAGTCGTCGCGAACCATCCGCAGAAGCTGATCGTCGATCTCTCGGACGTGCCGTATATGGATTCTTCGGGCGTGGCGACGCTGGTGGAGACGATGCAGTTGGCGCGGAAAGGACAAACACGGTTGGTGTTGACCTCGCTGAAGGAGCGCGTCCGCAGCATCTTCGAGATCGCCCGCTTGGACTCGGTGTTCACGATCGTGGACGATTTGAGTACGGCGAGGTCGCTGTGATCGGGTTCGTCGATCGGGTGGGGCGGCGGGCTGTGGGTGTGGTCGACCATGTGGGCGACCTGTCGCTGCTGCTGCGGGCGACGTTGGTCTGGATGTGGCGGGCCTGCAAGCCGGGGCCGCGGCGGGCGAGGCTGGGTTACGCGGCGGTGGTGGCGCAGACCGTGCGGGTCGGGGTGGCGTCGATTTTCATCGTGTCGCTGGTGTCGGGCGCGATCGGGTTCATCCTCGCGTTCCAGATGGCGCCGCCGCTGGACGAACTCGGGCAGGTCGAGTTGATCCCGAACATCATCTCGGTGGCGGTGGTGCGCGAGTTGGGCCCGCTCATCGCGGCGATCGTGCTGACCGGGTTCGCGGGCGCGTCGATCGCCGCCGAGATTGGGACGATGGCGGTGAACGAAGAGATCGAGGCATTGCAGGCGACGGCGCTGAACCCGGTGCGCTTCCTCGTCGTTCCGCGGCTGCTGGCGGCGGTGGTGAGCCTGCTGTGCCTCGCGGTGCTGGCGAACTTCGTCGCGTTGCTTGCCGCGGCGGTGGCGGGCAAGCTCGCGCTGGGAATCCCCTGGGTGACATTCTACAACGGCGTGCTCGTGCAGATCGGCCCGGTGGACTTCGTGACCGGCCTGGTCAAAGCCGGCATCTTCGGCATGCTCATCGGGCTGATCGCTTGCGGCAACGGCATCCGCGTTACAGGCGGCGCCGAGGGCGTCGGCAACGCGACGACCGCCACCGTTGTGCAATCGATCGTCGCGATCGTAATGGCGGACTTGCTGTTCACGATCCTCTTCTACGCGCTCGGGCTCTTCTGAACGCGACCGCAGTCGCAAGACGGGCTCGGCCCTCGAAGAAGCAGCAACCGACGCCGGGCGACACTCGACCCGATGATTCGAGCGGGCGACCGTCGCATCACATCACCACCTACCGCGAGTTGCTTGCGGACCGCAGCGATCGCGTCCGACCAACCCCCGATCGCGCCGAACCGACTCCGCACCCCGACCGCGTCGACAGCGGCGGCTCCGCGGCTCGGCGGCGCAGCGGCTCGCCCGGCATGGACCGAGGCCGCTCCCTTTCCCCCCGGCGCCGGCGAGCCCGCCGCGGGCCCCTTCAAGCCCTTGGCGACCGTGCCGACGCGCTGCTAAACTTCGTCGCCCCGCCGGTCTCCCCCGGCGATCCGGGCGTATAGCTCAGTCGGCTAGAGCGCTGTGTTCACACCGCAGAGGTCACTGGTTCGAGTCCAGTTACGCCCATTTGCTCCGTTTCAGATTCCGCGTCCGACGCTCTCGCCCGGCTCGGCGACTTCGGGGGTCTCGCTTCGCGGGGCGGTTGTTGCGAGCGGCGGTGAGGCGATCGGGTGGTGGGCGGTTCGCTCAGCAATCGAACGAATCGGCGAGGCTGAGAGCTTGACGGACGCGGCGCCGACCCCTTGGGATCCGCGTTTGACGGACATGGACCTCGGACGCGGGCCCCACTCGGTATGGCGGATGGTCGCTTCGAGCTGATGTTTCGGCCCGACGCCGCGCGGAAATTCGCGGCGCGCGGGTAGGCTGGCGTGGTGGCATGCGCTTCTTCACCATTCGAGGGCTCGGTCGCGGTGCGTCCAGCCTCCCCCGCGGCCGGCGAGACGAATCGTCATCGCGTCGAAACTGCACGAGGGCCGATTCGCGAAGGACTCGGTCGAGCATGACCAGCGGCGATGAGACGGGCACGCGATCGGGCGACGCTCATCCAGAGTCCGGACCGTCGGACGGTCGTTCCGGACTCTTCGAAGCGGTTTACGAAGAGCTTCGCGAAGTAAGCCGGTCGGTGATGGCGGGGGAGGCGCCGGGACATACCTTGCAGCCGACGGTTCTGGTGCACGAGGCGTTTCTGCGGATGTCGCGGGAGAGTTCGTCCAGCTTTGCCGACGAGACGCACTTCAAAGCCGTGGCGGCGACGGTGATGCGGCGGGTGCTGATCGACCACGCACGCCGCCGGACCGCGGCGAAACGCGGCGGTGGGCGTGTCGTCCGCCTCGAGCGCATGGACGTTCAGGGCGAAGAGGGCGGCCTGCTGCCCGAAGAGCTTTTGGCGTTGGACGACGCGTTGCGTCGGCTCGAGTCGGAGAGCGGACGCCGGGGCCGCGTGGTCGAGCTGCGTTACTTCGGCGGGCTGACCTTCGAGCGAATAGCCGGCATGCTTGACGTCTCGGTCAACACGGCGAAGAACGACTGGCGGTTCGCCCGGGCGTGGTTGCAGCGGGCGTTGGACGAGGAGGCGAGAGACGCATGAACGGTTCCGATGCGGGCGGCGGCACGGATCACGAACAAGCGGCCGAGTGGTTCATCGCGCTGGTCGACCTGTCGGAAGAAGAGCGAAGACGGCGGTTGGACGGGTTGCGCGCTTCCGATCCGGAGCTCGCCGAGGAGGTCGCCGCGTTGCTTCGCTTGGACGCGGGGGCGAGCGTGCTCGATCGTCAACCGAGCGCGGGCTGGGTGTCGGGAACGGCCTCCGAGCCGATGGCTCGCGTTGGCTCGGGGAGCGCGGCGGACGAACGCCCCGACACGCTCGATCCCTCTTCGGCGGGGGGCGCCGAGAACGACGGCCGCGGTCGCCGGATCGGCGGCTTCGAGCTCGTCGGCACGCTGGGCCGGGGCGGCATGGGGGTTGTCTACCGGGCGAAACAGACGAATCCGCAGCGGCTGGTGGCCTTGAAGCTGGTTCGTTCGAGTCTGCTGGCGCCGGACGCGGCGCGGCGGCTGCGGTTCGAAGCGGACGTGCTGGCGCGGTTGAAGCATCCGGGGATCGCGCAGATCTACGACGCGGGCTCGTTGGACGACGGCGGCGTCGAGGTGTCGTACTTCGCAATGGAATTGGTGGAGGGCCAGACGCTGGTGAAACATGCGACGTCGCACGAGTGGTCGACCGCCGACCGTGTGCGTGCGGTCGCTTTCGTCTGCGATGCGGTGCACCACGCCCACCAGCGCGGGGTGATCCATCGCGACCTGAAGCCGGCGAACATCGTGGTTGGCGAGGACGGTCGGCCGCGTGTGCTGGACTTCGGCGTCGCACGGCTGCTGGAGCCGGATGTGCAGGTGACGACGGCGGCGTACGGCGACGCGGCGTTCGTCGGGACGCTCGCGTACATGAGCCCGGAGCAGCTGTCGGGTGATGCGGATTCGATCGATACGCGGGCGGACGTATACGCATTGGGCGCCGTGCTGTACGAGTTGTTGACGGGGCGACCGCCCGTGCGTGTGGAGGGGATGCCGCTGACTCGGGCGTTGGAGGCGCTGCGGGCGGAGCGCGCGCCGCGGCCCGGGCAGTTGGCGCCGGGCGTCGATCGCGACTTGGAGACGGTGACCATGAAGGCGATCGAGCGCGACGCGGATCGTCGGTACGACTCCGCGGCGGAACTCGGCGCCGAGTTGCGCCGCGTGCTAGCGCTGGAGCCGGTGCACGCGCGGCCTGCGACGGCGGCGTACCGCCTGAACCGATTCGCCCGACGCAACCCGGGGCTCTGCGCCGCGCTCGGCGTCGCGGCGGTGGCGGGTGCGATCGCGATCGCGGGCGTGGCGTACGGGTTCGCGCAGTCGCTGGAGCGCGTGGAGACGCTGGAAGCGGCGAACGCGGAGATCGCGGCGGAAGCCGAGCGTGCGGACGCGGTGAACGAATTTCTGCGGCGGATGCTGGTATCTGCGGACCCGCTGGGCGAGACCGGCCGCGGGCGTGCCGACATGACGGTCGTGGAAATGCTGGACCGCGAGTCGGGGCAGATCGCCGACGCCTTCGCCGGTTCGCCCGCGAGCGAGGCGTCGGTGCGGAGCACGATCGGCAACGTGTATCTGAGCCTGGGTCGTCACGATCGCGCGGAGCCGCACCTGCGTCGAGCGGTGGAATTGCACGAAGCGGTGTGGGGCGATGCGTCGGCGGACACCGACCGGGCGCGGCGGGACTTGGCGGTGCTGCTCTCGGAGACGGACCGTGCCGAGGAGGCAATGCCGATCTTCCGCGAGATCGTGAACCGTCAGCGGGCGGAGGGGCGCGCCGACGACGTGGAGCATGCGGTGACGGCGGCGAGGTTCGGCGTGGTGCTGATCGGGGCGGGCGAGTACGCGGAGGCGGAGGAACTGCTGCGCCGAGCGGTGGAGATCTTCGAGGGGGCGGGCGCCTCGCGGGCGGACGCGCTGCCCGCCGCGTTGAACAACCTTGCGCGATCGATCAATTCGCAGGGCGAGAGCGCCGCTGCGGAACGGATGTACGAGCGGGCGCGCGACGCGTTCGCGGCTTTGCACGGCGCCGATCATCCGAGCGTGGCCATCGCCGACAACAACGTCGCGACGCTCAAACACGCCAGAGGCGAGTACGCCGGCGCAGCGAGAAGCTACCGCAACGTCATCGCGACGCTGGGACCGCTGATGGGCGAGGACCATCCGACGGTAGCGACGGTGCGGCACAATCTCGGCTTCGCGCTCTTCGACATGGGCGACCTGCCGGGCGCGCTCCGAGCCTTCGAGCAGGCGACCGCCGCGTACACCGCGACGTACGGTCCGGAGCACCCGGAAACGCTGACGACACGCGAAGCCGGGGCCGACACCCTTCTCGCACTGGGCGAAAATGAACGCGCCGCCGCCGAGTTCGGGGCGATCGCCGAGTCGCAACTCGCGCGGAACATCGATGACGCCCGGGCGCAGCGGTCGCGGTTTTATCGGGGCATGGCCTTGGTCGGTCTGGGCGAAAGCGACGAGGGCGAGCGGCTCATGATCGACGCGGCCGAGCGATACGTCGAACTCACGGGGGCGGGGACTGCGACTGGGCAGAAGCTGCTGCGCGATCTGACGCGGCATCACCTCGACCGCGGTCGGGTCACCGCGGCGGCGGCGGTCGCGGCCGACCTTGACCCGAACGGGGCCGCCAACCGGGCCGTGCTGGAGCGGTTATCGGCCGCGTCGTGCGGCTAAGCGAAAGCGGCAGGGAAAAGGGGGAACGGGGGGCAAATTCTTTTGAGAAGGCGTTGGGCGACACGGGCGCGTTTCCCGCGTTCAGGGTGACACGCTGCGCTCCGTGCGGACGCGGCTGACGCCCACCTTGAGAGGAGCGCCTCCAATGAAATGCATCGCGACCAGCATCCACAGCCCACGCTTCGCCCGACTCATCAGCCTCGGCGCCGCGCTCACCATCACGCACACGGCCGCTGCACAATCGCGCATCCACGTCGATGACGATGCCCGCCCGGGCGGCGACGGCTCATCATGGAGCCAGGCACTCTCGAGCCTCGAAGACGCGATCGCCCTCGCGACAAGGCCCGGCGACGTGATCTGGGTCGCCGCCGGCGTCTACACGCCCACCGCCACCGGCGACGAGACGTCGAGCTTCATCATCCCGAACGGCGTCGCGGTCTACGGGGGCTTCGAGGGCACGGAGACGAAACTTGGCGACCGCGAGGACCCCGCCAATAACCCCTCCATCCTCGATGGCGACATCGCGCCCGACGACGCGGGCGACATCGACCACCTCATCACCATCGACAACGTGTCCAACGTCATCGTCGACGGATTCTTCCTCGTCGACGCATATGCCGATGGCGCAGAACCAGCCGGCGGCGGCATACTCGTCGTCGATTCCTCCGCCACGCTCCGCAACCTCGACATCCAACGCTGCTTCGCGTTCCCGCCCAGCACATTCAGCCGCGGCGGCGGCATCGCCGTGCTGGGCGCCTCCGATGTCGAACTCTCGCACTGCAACGTCGAGCAGTGCAGCGCATGGACCGGCGGTGGGCTCTACTCCGAAAGCCCGATCACCATTACAGATGTCGAGTTCGACTCCAACACCGCCAACAACTCCGGCGGCGCCATCCGCCTTGACGGCGGCGGCGTCTCCCAGATCATCGACTGCCTATTCCTCTTCAACGAGACCAACAACGGCTCGGGCGGCGCCATCCGTTGCAACTTCACCGATACGTTCTCCACCGCTGCCCTGCTCATCTCCGAATCCACGTTCGTCCGCAACGAGGCACGCTTCAGTTCCAGCGCCGGCGCCATCAGCTTCACCGGGATCGGTGAACACGAGATCCAACGCTCCGGCTTCTACGCGAACGTCTCCAATCAGTTCGGCGGCGCCATCGAGCACGACGGGGCTTCAAGCTCGAACCTGCTCGTCGAGAACAGCTTCTTCTCCGCCAACGAGGCCGGGAAGCGCGGCGGCGCCATCCATCAGAAGTCGCCCAACACGCTCCGCGTCATCGGATCCACGCTCACACGCAATCTCAGCGGCTCCAACGTCAGCTTCTCGGGCGACGGCCTCGGCGCCGGCATCTTCACCGCCGCGGGCGACTGCTTCATCACGAACTCCATCCTCTGGGAGAACGACAACCTCGACTCACCCGGACTCCCAAGGCAGGACCAGTTCAGCTTCTCCGGGGGCGGCGCGCCCAGAGACTTCAGCCTCGACTACTGCATCGTCCAGAACTGGGCCAACTCGCCCACCAACGGGATGCAGACCACCGGTCAGGACCCGCTGCTCGTCGACCCGGACGGCGCCGACGACATCGCCGGCAACCTCGACGACAACCCAACGCTCTCGCCGTTCTCGCCCGCCATCGACGCCGGCTTCTCGATCGCCGTCACACCGATCGGCTTCTTCGGCGATTTCTTCGGCAACGCCCGCTTCGCCGACGACCCCGGCATGCCCGATACCGGCGTCAGAGAAAGCACGCTCCCGATCGTCGATATCGGCGCGGTCGAGTTCACCGGCGTCTCGATCGCCTGCCCGGGTGACGCCAACGGCGACGACCTCGTCAACGCCGACGACCTGCTGGCCGTGCTCGGCTCGTTCGGCACGCAAACCAGCGGTGGTCCGGCCGCGGGCGACGTCGACTTCTCCGGCGCCGTCAACGCCGACGACCTGCTCGCCGTCCTCGGCGCGTTCGGCTCCTCCTGCTCGTATTCGCCTTGAGACGAAACCCGACCGCGCGTCCGCAGCGCAACGGGTTGCTGCAAGGGGTCCGGGCGTCGGCCGGCTTCGGAGAGAGGCCGGCCGGCTTTCACCGAAGATGACTGTTCACCCGTCGCGTACGCCGCGGCACCACGCCGTGGCGTTCACCGTCCGGTCACGTCGGCCGTTCGGTGTCGACCAGTTCCCGCAGGCGTCGCAGCGCGTCGAACGCCTGCAACGGCGTGAGTTCGTCGAGCTTGAGTTCGCGCAGTTCTTCCACCGCCGGATGGCTCACGAACTCGGTGAACAGCGCGAGTTGCCCGGCGCCGCGTTTCGTCTTTCCCCGCTTTAAACCTTCCTCTTCGCGTCCGTCGAGCGTGTCCGCCGAACCGCCCACCTCCCGGGCCATGTCGTGCGACACCGACAGCGTCTCCAACAAGCCTTCGGCCCGGTCGAGCACCGGTCGCGGCAGCCCCGCCAACCGCGCGACATGCACGCCGAACGACTGCGACGCCCGACCCGGCGCGATCCGGTGCAGGAACACGATCTCTTCCCCGCCCGAGGCGTCGCGCCATCGCTTCACCGTGACGTGCAGGTTCGCCACGCGATCGGGCGCCCGTTCGGCGAGATCGGTCAGTTCGTGATAATGCGTCGCGAAAAGCGTACGCGGGGCGTCGGGCCCATCGACCGCCTCGCCCGCGCCGTCGCACGCCCTATCCGCCGTGTCCGGCTGCGACAGAAACTCGGTGATCGCCCACGCCAAGCTCAGCCCGTCCAGCGTCGACGTGCCCCGACCGATCTCGTCGAGCACCACCAACGACCGCGACGTAGCGTGGTGCAGAATGTTCGCGGTCTCGATCATCTCGACCATGAACGTCGAATGGCCTTCGTGCAACGCGTCGTCCGCGCCGACGCGCGTGAAAATCCGGTCGGCGAGGCCCACCACCGCGGCGTCGGCCGGAACGAATGAGCCGGCGTGGGCCAACAGCGCCAGAAGAGCCGTTTGCCGGATGAACGTGCTCTTGCCCGACATGTTGGGACCGGTGATCAGCGCCAACCGCGGGGCGGCGTCGGACGCGTCGCACACGCTCCCGTCCGTCGTCTCGCTCGCTTCCGAAACCGAAGGCGTCTCCGCAGGGTCGGTCTCGCTCTCGACGCCGACGCCCTGCGACACGCCGAGACAGACGTCGTTGGCGACGAACGAACCCTCCAGCACACGCTCCAGGACCGGGTGTCGGCCCTGCTCGATCCGCAGGACCGGCTCGTCGCGCATCTCGGGTCGCACCCACGAGAATCGCTTCGCGTGCTCGGCGAAGCAGCCGAGCGCGTCGAGCCGCGCGATCGCGTCGGCGAAGGCGACGATCGTCCGGTTCACCGCCGCCACGCGGTCGCAGATCGCGCGAAACAGCTCGTGCTCGCGAACGACGGCACGCTCGCCAGCCGTCAGCACCTCGTCCTCGAACGTCTTCAGCTCGGGCGTGATGAACCGCTCGGCGTTTTTGAGCGTCTGCTTCCGCGTGAACTCGGGCGGGGCCTGCTTCGCCTGCGCCGCTGGAAGCTCGATGTAGTAACCGAACACGCGGTTGTAGCCGACCTTCAGCGACGGCAGTTCGTGCGACTCGACGAGCGTCTTCTGATACTCGGCCAGCCATTCCGTCGCGCCGGCCCGTTTGGCGCGGGCGTCGTCGAGTCGCGCGTCCACGCCGTCGCGGAACAGCCCGCCCTCGCGGAGATGCGCGGGCGGATCGTCGACGCAGGCGCGCACGATCTCCTGCCCGACCGGCGCGAGGTCGTCCCGAAGCCCGAGCAGCGAAGTACGTTCGGCCGCGAGCGCGTCGGCGCCTTCGAGCGCCGCGGCGACCGCGTCGATCGTCGTCAGCGACCGCCCCAGAGCCACGAGGTCGCGCGGCGTCGCCCGCGCCAAGCTCACCCGCGCCGCGATCCGAGCCACGTCAGCCACCGGTGTGAACGCGTCGCGCAGCTCGCGCCTCGTTCGCCCGGCCTCGACCAGCGTCGCCACCGCCGCGTGGCGGCGCTCGATCTCGCTCCGGTTCCGGCTGGGCGCCGTCAACCATGTCCGCAGCAATCGCTTGCCCCCAGCGGTCCGGGGCGACGCCGGCCCGTGCACGAACAGCCCCAGCAAACTCCCTTCCAGCGAGCCCGTGCGCACGGTGCGCTCGACTTCGAGCGCGCGTAGCGATACGGCGTCGAGTTTCAGCGTCTCCTCGTCTTCGGCTCGCCGCGGCGGCTGGAGGTGGCCCAGCGATCGCCGAAGCAACTGCTGAGCCGCTTCGTTCGCGGCTTCCTCGTCGGCGTCGTTCAGCTCCGCCGGAAGCGTCGCGTAGATCGACCGCAGATACCGCAGCAGCGCGCCGGCCGGCGGCACGCACGCATCGTCGTCGTCCAGCCCGAAGCCGGCCAGCGTCGTGACGCCGAAGTGCTCGCGGAGCTGCTCCAGCGCCTCGGCCGGACGAAAGTGCCACGTCGGCAGCGGCGACCCCGGAACGTCTAACGCGTTCAGCAGACGCGCGATATGCGGCGGCGGTTCGCCGTCGGCCGTGTCCGGGTAAAGCATCTCATCGGCGTCGAGCCGGATCAGTTCGTCCAAAGCCTCAGCCCCGGTGCTGCGCCTGATGTGAAACGAACCCGTGCTCAACTCGATCGCCGCGATCGACACGCTCGACCCGGGGTCGCCCGGCGCCTCGCACCAGAACACCGCCGCCAACGTCGAACCCGCGTGCTCCGGCAGCAGCGTCTCGTCCACAAGCGTCCCGGGCGTCACCACACGCGTCACCGCTCGATCGACGACGCCCTTCGCTTCCCTCGGGTCCTGGATCTGGTCGCACACCGCCACGCGATGACCCGCCTCGATCAGCCGACGCAGGTACGACTCCGCGGCGTGATGCGGCACGCCGGCCATCGGCACCCCGGCTGTCCGTTCGGTCAGCGTCAGGTTCAGAGCCGCCGCGACGGTCCGCGCGTCCTCGTCGAACATTTCGTAGAAATCACCCATGCGGAAGAACAGCACGCACCCCGGATGCTGCTTCTTGAAGGCGTAGTACTGCCGCATCGCCGGCGTGTCGCGCGGGTCCTTCGTCGGCCCGGCGCCGTTCGCCCCCGGCGGCGAAGCGGAGTTCCCGCGGGCCGATCCACGCGACTTCAGCACGGTTTTCGACCGGTTCCGCGGCATCAAGGCGATGATACCGGCGAGCCGCCTAGCCGCCGAACTTGCGATAATCCCTCCCCGGCCACGGACGCGGGAAACCGAGACCGCTGCTGCCGACGTCTCCACAGATGGCTCAGTCGAATCGGTGCACGCGTCGCGTGTGTGAAGCTGCGCAAGGCGCCCCGACTCGGGGTCGGCCCGATTCCCACCCGTGACAGGCGGATTCCATCGACCGGCGGGTTTTTCCTTTGAATCCCGCTGGGACCCGCGTAGATTGATGATGCCGACCACGACTCGTCGCAATCGACGCACGGGCGTGCGGGCCGAAGCCGCCTCGACGCGGGACACCGGGCTCAGTCGGCCTCCCGACGGACGAAACGGGTGAGGTTTGGATGAGAAGGCGTCAGCCCACGGCCGGCGGCGACGACCGAAGACGCTGAAAGCGACGGACGCGACGCCGATGCATCGTCGAGCGTCGTCAATCGGAACACGTTTCAGGCCCGGCAGGCGAGAAGAGAAGGTGGGGGCGCACGCGGCGGCTCGCCAAGACCGACGCCGGTGCGGGTCCGGGGACGGGACGGGTGGTGGACGGGGCGGGTTGGGACGGGGCCGGGTCGGGGTATCAGGGGGGCGGCGGAGACCCTTACCGCTCGCGCGGTGGAGGGAGAGAAGAGAGGAGCCCGGCTTGTCTCAAGCCGGGCTTCTTTATGCGCCGAGCGTTACGCGTCGAGCCGGTCGTGCCGATGGGATGCCCCCGGTTCGAGCCAGACGTTCAAATCGGACGAACCACGCATGCCTCGCCCCAAGACAAACCGCCCGACGTTTCGGTTCTACTTAGACGAGCGTCTGAGCGCCAGCGTCGCGCAGCGGAAGCTGCCGCCGGTCTTCGGCGTTTCGCTGAAAGGCACCTCGTGCACCGTCAGCCCCCGCTCACGAAGCAGACCGTTCACTCGGGCGAAGGTCGGTCGCGAAATCACCTGATTCGGCGAGACGGAGAGCACGTTCGTCGCCAGCCGCGCCTGTTCTTCGAGCGTGACCTCGATGAGGTGGTAGGTCGCTCGGACTTCCTCGGGCAGAGCGCGCAACCCGGGCGGGTAGCACAACGCGGCGTCTGGGCCGACGGGGACGAACGCGCAGTCGAGGTGCAGCACGTTCTCGCCCTCTTCGGGCAGCTTCAGGGGTACGGGGACGACGTGGTGATCGGGAAACGCCTCGGCCAAAGCGTTCGCTCCCGCGAGGTTCGTGCGCTGACCGATGCCGACCAATATGCGGCCTTTGTCGACGATGACGTCGCCCCCTTCGATGACGACGTCGTCGGGCGCGTCGAACACGCGGTCGGGCTGGATGAGTTCGACCAGATGGTCGATGCCGCGCTGTTCAATCCGCCGCGAGCGGTGGGCCATCGTGGAAACGACGAACGTGTCGCCCACGACGAAGCCGATGTCGCGGGGGCAGAGCTGGTCGGGCGCGCCGTCGACGCCGACGGGACGATGAACGACGCAACCGAGCTCTTCGAGCACCGCGATGAAGCGGTCGAACTCGGCGATCAGCGACTCGGCGGACGGTGCGGCCTCCGTGCCGTATGTGTCGAGCATCGTCTCGTTCGTGATCTCGGGCTCGGCGTCGTGGAAGTTGTCCGGATAACCCACGATGACTTCGCGAAGTCGATCCGTCTCGGACGTGATGCGGGGTTCGAGCGGCGCCTCGTCCGTCGAACGCTCAAGAGCGGCGAGAGCGTCGTCGGCGGAAGGACTGGAACCGGATTGTCGGCGAGCAGTGGTCATGGCTGGTGTGAGCATAGGTCGGCGAGAGCGAGACCGACATTCAGATTTCAGTATTTGATCGGCCTTTGTGGGGATCGGACGTCCCGAATCGCTCGCTGAGCGGCTTTCCGGACGCGGCCGCGGTCATACGCACACCGCGTCCGCGCGTTCCGCCTGCGACAATATCCCCGCATGTTCATCGGCATCGACATCGGCACCTCTGCGACGAAATGCGTGCTCATCGACGAAGCGGGCGAGGTGCTGGCCTCGGCTTCGTCGGGGTACGCCGTCGAACAACCCCGAGCGGGCTGGTCGCAGCAGCGTCCCGGCGTGTGGTGGCAAGCGGCGTGCGCCGCAGTGCGGGAGACGCTGAGGGTCGCCGCGGCAGGCACGGCGAAGGGGGACGCGGCGGAGTTCGGGCGGGCGGTCCGCGGCATCGGGCTGTCGGGCCAGATGCACGGCTCGTGCCTACTCGACGCGCCGTCACTCGAAGCGGCGCGCACGGAATCGGTCGACGCGCTCCGTCCGGCTTTGCTGTGGAACGATCAGCGCACCTCGGACGAGTGCGCCGAGATCGAAGCCGCCTTCGGCTCGCGAGCGGCGGTCGTCGAGCGCGTCGGGAACGCGCCGTTGACCGGTTTCACGCTGCCGAAACTGATGTGGGTGCGGAAACACGAGCCGCGGGTGTGGCGCGAGGTGGCGGGATGGTGCATGCCTAAGGATTTCGTCCGTCTGCAGATGACCGGCGAGATGGCGACCGACGTCGGCGATGCGGCGGGAACGTTGCTGTTGAATGTCGACGAGCGGCGCTGGGACGGCGAGTTCGCGGAACGCTTCGGCGTCGAGCGACACACGCTCCCGCGGCTGGTCGAGTCCGGAAGCGCGGCCGGGGAGCTGACGGCGTTCGCGGCGGACGCGCTCGGGCTCCGGGCCGGCGTGCCCGTCGTGGCCGGGTCGGGCGACAACCAAATGGGCGCGATCGGGGCGGGCGTGATCGAACCGGGAGCGGTGCTGGCGACGCTGGGCACGTCCGGCGTGATCTATGCGCACGCGGATCGTCCGAAGAAGGACCTCGCCGGGGAATCGCCGGGCCGGGTGCACACGATGTGCGCCGCCGACGGGACCGTCGATCGGTGCGGTGGCTGGGCGATCACGGGCGTGACTCTGTCCGCAGCGGGGAGCTTGGCGTGGTTCCGCGACAGCTGCGCCCCCGAGGCGACGTACGAGGCGCTGCTGACCGAGGCGGAGTCGTCACCGCCGGGCGCGCGCGGCGTGGTGTTCCTCAACAGCCTGACGGGCGAGCGTTGCCCGCACCCCGACCCCTCGGCCCGCGGCGCGTTCGTCGGCCTCACGTCGCGGCACACGCGGGGCGACCTCGTTCGTGCGCTGTTGGAAGGGGTGACGTTCTCGATGAAGCAGATCCTCGACATCGTCGAGTCGACCGGCGTGCGCATCGACCGCGTCCGTCTCGGCGGCGGCGGCAACCGGTCGCAGCTCTGGCGGCAGATGCAGGCGGATGTGTACGGGCGGCCGGTGACGAGCCTGACCGCGGAAGAAGGCCCGGCGTTCGGGGCGGCGCTGCTCGCCGCCGTGCGGGGCGGCGCGTTTCCCGATCTCCGCACCGCGTGCGCGCGGACGCTGGAAGAGCACGAAACGCTCGAAGCCGGCGACGCGGCCGGGAAATACGCGGAGCCGTTGTCGCTGCATCAGGGGTTGTACGAGCGCTTGGCGCCGACCTTCGGTCGGTTGGCGGCGGTTGACGAGGCGGGGTGACCCCGGTTCAGTCTGCGTGTGGTGACGCGGCGACGGCTTGTGCGCGAGGTCCCCGCCGGCTCGAGCCCTCACTTACGCTGTGGCGATGAGCGAGACACTCACCCCCACACCGCGCGACAAGTTCACGTTCGGGCTTTGGACCGTGGGGCATCCGGGGCGTGATCCGTTCGGCGAGCCGACACGGCCGCGGTGGTCGCCGGCGGAGATTGTCGAATTGCTCGGCGAGGCGGGGGGCGTGTGCGGCGTGAACTTTCACGACAACGACCTGCTGCCGATCGACGCGGGCGAGTCGGAGGCGGCGTCGATCAAGCGTGAGTTCCGCGCGTCGCTGAAGCGGCACGACCTCCGGGTGTGCATGGCGACGACGAACCTCTTCGGCGACCCGGCGTTCAAAGACGGGGCGTTCACGAGCAACGACGCCGAGGTGCGGGCGTACGCCGTGCAGAAGACGATGCGCGCGATGGACCTCGGCGCCGAGTTCGGAGCGACGGTGTACGTGATGTGGGGCGGGCGTGAAGGAACTGAGACGGACGCCGCGAAAGACCCGTTGGAAGCGGAGCGTCGTTTTCGCGAGGCGTTGGATTTCTTGTGCGCCTACAACGTCGACAAGGGGTACGGGTATCGGTTCGCGCTGGAGGCGAAGCCGAACGAACCGCGGGGGCATTTGTATTTCCCGACGACGGCGAGCTATCTCGCGTTGATCCCGACGCTACGGCGTCCGGAGATGGTGGGCGTGAACCCGGAGTTCGCGCACGAGGCGATGGCGGGCCTGAACGTTTCGCATGCGGTGGCGCAGGCGCTCGCTGCGGGCAAACTGTTCCACATCGACCTGAACGATCAGGAAGCGGGACGTTACGACCAGGATTTCCGGTTCGGCTCGGTGAACGTGAAGGCGGCGTTCTTTCTCGTGAAGCTGCTCGAGGACGCCGAGTGGAACGGCTTTCGACATTTCGACGCTCGCGCCTACCGGACGGCCGACCGAGCCGACGTGATCGAGTTCGCCCGAGGGTGCATGCGGTCGTATCTGATCCTGAAAGAGAAAGCGAAACGATGGAACTCCGACGCCGAGGTCCGAAGTCTTCTCGCTGAATCGCGGCGCGACGACGCCGAACTCGCGGCGATTCTGAAAGCGGAGGACTTCGAACGGCTTCGCGATCGCACGTTCGACCGCCACTCGTTGGCGGCCCGCCCGCTGCCGTATGAGCGGCTCGACCAGCGGACGATGGAGATCCTGCTCGGCACGGCGTGAAACCGACCGGCCGTCGCTTGAGCCGGTCGGTCGTCGAGCGTTTGCGGGTTGCGGTCGGCGCCGGGCGTCGGGGAACGTCAGGTCGACGTGGATCCGGTCGGAGAAGGACGCCAGCCGGAACGGTGGCGCCCGAGGGACGGCTCGGCCGGGGACGACCGTTCGTCATGGGCGGGCTCGTCTTCGAGTGCGGCTTGCCGCTCCTCTTCGACGCGGCAGGCCGCCGCGTCTTTGTGGCATCGCCACGATCGCCGGCCCATGAAGACGAGCGCCCCAGCCACGAGGAGCCCGACGACGATCCAGGTGACGGGGCCGAGCGCGGACTCGACCTTGTCGTAGTTGTCGCCCAAGAGATAACCGGCGACGGCGAGGGCGGCGGACCAGATCGCGATGCCGCCGATGGAGTAGAGCGTGAAGAGCCCGAGGTTCATGCGGTTGATGCCGGCAGGGATGGAAATGAACGAACGCAGGCCCGGCACGAGCCGGCAGAGCGCGACCGTCCACGGCCCCCGCTTCTCGAACCAATCCGAAGCGCGCTCGATATCGCGGCCCGACAGGGTGAACCACTTGCCGTGGCGGTCAGCCCAGCGGACGAGTCGCTCTTTGCCGAGCTTTTTGCCGAGGTAGTACAAGGGATATTGGCCGGCGACTGAACCGAGCGTGCCGGCGACGATCATCCACCACAGCGAGAGCTCGGTCCGAGCCGCGCTGAATCCCGCGAGCGGCATGATGAGTTCCGAGGGGATCGGCGGGAACACGTTCTCGAGGAACATGAGGAACGCCACGCCGGCGTAGCCCAAAGTCTCCATGACGCTGGCGATCCAATCGAGCATGGACGAGGGTACGCGAGCGTCGGCGAGGCGGTCGGCGCGTAAGTCGGGGAATGGAAAGACCGCTCCGGGAAGTTGCCGCGCGCGGGTGATCGGGGGTGTCGCGGGAATGGCGAGGCGAAGTTGTGATCGGATCGGCGTATCCCGGAAGAAGATCGCCCCAATGCCGGTCGATGTCGCGTTCGCCTGTGCGGTTCGGCGGTGCGAATGCACTACGGTTCATCCGGCCGCGACGTTTCTGCTGGCCGCGTCGACCAGGAGGCTTTGTGCCGCGACCGCCGACATCCGGAGTGCCGGCTCTGACGCTCGCGTTCGACGCGTGGAGTCTCGCGCTGTGGCCGTTGTGGATCGTCGGGTGTTTCGTTCTGTTGGTGACGGTGCTGCCGTTCGTGCGATCCGGAGCGTGGTGGGTTCGGATCTGCGACTTCCCGCGGCTGCAGATGGCGTTCTCGGCCGTTACGGTCGTCGCGGGGCTTCTGCTGCTGCGATTCGTGACCGACTGGGGCGCGGCGTCGTGGGTCCTCGTCGGGCTGCTCGCCGTCGCGGCGGCATGGCAACTCGCGCACGTTGTCCGCTACACGCCGGTCTGGAAACACGCCGTCAAGTCGGAAGACCGCTCGGACCTGCGGCTCGTGGTCGCGAACGTCGACTTCGAGAACGAGCGTCGGGAAGAAGTTCTGGAGCGGCTCTCGTCGCTCGGCGCGGACGTTCTGGTGCTGGTCGAGCCGGACGAGCCGTGGCTCGAGGCGCTGCGGCCGCTGCGTGAACGCTTTTCAAACCACGTCGAAGAGATTCGCGAGATGGGGCTGGGGCTGGCGATTTGGAGCGACATCGAGATACAGGAACACACGATCCGGTACATCGTTTCGGAGAAGCGACCGTCGATTCATGCGACGCTTCGGACCGACGCGGGGCGGATCGTCCATCTGGTGGCGGTGCATCCGACGCCGCCGGGCCTGCCGCGGAAGCGAGGCAACGAGCGGTACGGCTCTCGCATCCGCGACGCTGAATTGCTCGTGCTCGCGGAAAAGATCGCCCAGCGCGACACGGATCACTGGATCGTGGCGGGCGACTTCAACGACGTGGCATGGTCGCACACGACGCGTTTGTTCGAGCGCGTGAGCGGGCTGGCCGACCCCCGGCACGGGCGCGGACTGTTTCCGACGTACCACGCGCGACATCCATTGTTCCGATACCCGCTGGATCATGTGTTCGTGTCGGACGCCTTCGGCATCGAACGGATGCGGCGCGTGCGCGTGCCCGGCTCGGATCACTTTGGCATCGTGCTGGACCTCGCGGCACTGGTCGAGGCCAACGAAGAACCGACACCGGCGGACGCGGAGGACGAACGCGAGGCTGAGGAACTTATCGAGTCCGGCGTCGAGGACGCCGACGAGGCCTGCGAGCTGAATCGGTAGGGTCTTGGTTGGGGAAAGAAGTATGGCTGTGCTCGGCCGTGCGTCCGTCTTCGGCCGGGGCCTTGGAGTCACCAAGCCGTTAGGTCACGTGGTTGAGGCTCGATAGCTAGACCCAAATATTTACCTGACCTCAATCCCGCAGCTTCCTGCGGACCCGTGGCTCTTTGGGCAACGTCAGCAGGTTCGGCAGGATCGGGCGTCTCGTTGGCGGAGGCCGCACGCTCACGGAGGAGGCGACCCGGAAAGGGGACTGAAGCCGCTTGCCAACGCGGCCACGGCTATCTACACTTTATCCGATGAACGGATGAAAGCCTCTGACCCCGCCAAATCTACACCGGCGCTCCTCGCCGCTCTCGCCGATCCCCTTCGGCTCCGTGCCTGTCGCCTCCTCGAGCGGCACGAGTTGTCCGTTGGCGAAGTCGCCAAGGTCTTCCAGATCGCCCAGTCGTCGGCGAGCCGCAACCTGCGTGTCCTGCGAGACGCGAACTGGCTTCGCTCGCGGCCAGCCGGGCCGGCGACGTTCTACCGCATGGTGCTCGACGATCTTCCGGCGAACGCTCGAAGTCTTTGGATCACTGTTCGCGAGCAACTCGGCGCCGACGACGTGGTCGTCGACCAGTTGGATAAAGACGATCGTCGGCTGGAAGCAGTGTTGGCCGACCGCCGCAGCGATTCGCTGGCGTATTTCGGTCGGGTCGCGGGGGAATGGGACGATATACGCTCGCAGTTGTTTGGGTTCCGCTTTACAGCGGACGCGTTGTTGGCTTTGCTGCCGTCGCAGTGGCATGTCGCCGACGTGGGGTGCGGCACGGGGAACGTCGCCGAACTGCTCGCGCCGCACGTCGAACACCTCACCGCGATCGACCTGTCGGAACCGATGCTCGACGCGGCACGCGTCCGGTTGCGCGATGCGGAGAACGTCACGTTCCGGGTCGGCGAAGCGACGCGCTTGCCGCTCGACGATGGTTCGATCGACGCGCTCACGTGCGTGCTGCTGATGCACCACGTCGAGAAGCCTGTCGATGCGATGCGGGAGTTCGCCCGGGTGCTCAAGCCGGGTGGCTTGGCGTTGCTCGTCGACATGGCGCCGCACACCCGGGACGATTATCGCGAGCAGATGGGCCATGTTCATTTGGGGTTCGTCGAATCCGACCTTGAGGCGTGGTGCGAACAAGCGGGTTTCGGGGGATTGCGGTTCCAGTGGCTGGCGCACGATCCGGACGGGCGGGGGCCGGGTTTGTTCGCGGCGGTGGTGGAAGCGGGGAGCCGCGTAGGGCGAACGCGCTCAGAATCCGGGAGCGAAAGCGCAGCCGCGCATCGTTCCTTGTTGAAGTAACGACTTTCTTTACCCACACGCCGCCGCTAGCGGCTAGGAGCAATGTCTGTGACCACCGCGACGACGACGAAGACCGCCGACGTCAAAACGGCCGACTTTCTGAACACCGGTCTCCCGCTCACCAGCAACCTGCCTTACAAGGTTCGCTCGATGGACGAGGAGTCGGTGCGCTACGGCCGCCACGAAATCGAACTCGCCGAGCATGAGATGCCCGGCCTGGTCGCCGCCCGCGAAGAGTTCGGCGACAAGAAGCCGCTCAAGGGCTCGCGCGTCATGGGCTCGCTGCACATGACGATTCAGACGGCCGTGCTCATCGAGACGCTTGAAGACCTCGGCGCCGACGTGCGCTGGGCGTCGTGCAACATCTTCTCGACGCAGGACCATGCCGCCTCGGCGGTCGTTGCGGGTCGCACCGGCACCGCCAGCGACCCCAAAGGCTCGCCCACGTTCGCCTGGAAGGGCGAGACCCTCGAGGAATACTGGTGGTGCACGCTTCAGGCGCTGAGTTGGCCCGAGGCGGACGAGAACGGCAGCCGCGGCCCGACCATCATCGTCGACGACGGCGGCGATGCGACCATGCTGATTCACGAGGGCGCGAAGGCCGAAGAGGCTTTCGAGAAGGACGGCACGCTGCCCGACCCCGACTCGACGGATAACCCCGAGTTCAAGGTCGTTCTCGCGCTGCTGCGGCAGAAGGTGCAGGAAGACCCCCGCTTCTTCCGCGATATGGTGCCGCACATCCGCGGCGTCTCCGAAGAGACCACCACCGGGGTCCACCGGCTGTACCAGATGCAGGAATCGGGCACGCTTCTCTTCCCGGCCATCAACGTCAACGACTCGGTCACGAAGAGCAAATTCGACAACGTGTACGGTTGCCGCCACTCGCTGGTCGACGGTCTCAACCGCGCGACGGACGTCATGCTCTCGGGCAAAGTGGCCGTCATGTGCGGCTACGGCGACGTCGGCAAGGGCTCGGTCGGCTCGCTGCTCGGGCAGAAGTGCCGCGTGAAGGTGACGGAGATCGACCCGATCTGCGCCCTCCAGGCGTGCATGGAAGGCCTTGAAGTCGTCACGCTCGAAGACGAGGTCGAACGGGCCGACATCTTCGTCACCTCGACCGGCAACAAGGACATCATCACGGTCGACCACATGAAGCGGATGAAGCACAACGCGATCATCGCGAACATCGGTCACTTCGACAACGAGATCCAGATGTACGCTCTGGAGAAGCTCGTCGAAGAGGGCAAGGTCGACAAGATCAAGATCAAAGACCAGGTTCACGAGTTCCGCTTCAAGAAGGAAGCGGGCTGCGAGCCGCACTCGGTGATCATTCTCGCGGAGGGTCGTCTGATGAACCTCGGCTGCGCGACGGGCCACCCCTCGTTCGTGATGTCGAACTCGTTCACAAACCAGACGATCGCGCAGATCGAGTTGTGGACCAACGCCGGCCAGTATGAGAACAAGGTCTACACCTTGCCCAAGCATCTCGACGAGAAGGTCGCCCGTCTGCATCTCGACCAGTTGGGCGCGAAGCTGACCAAGCTGAGTACCGACCAGGCGGAGTACATCGGCGTTCATGTCGACGGCCCCTACAAGCCCGAGCACTACCGCTACTGATTCGACCGACATCCCGAGCCGCCACGCGTAGCGCAAGGCGGCGTACGGCATCGGCGGCCGAGCGCGACGGCGTTCGGCCGCCTTTCGCAAAAGCATTCCTCTGAACTTCGCCCCCCGTCCGTCGGGAGGCGACCCGGCGCGACCAGCACCATGCCTTCACCACTCGACTTCATCCGAAAGCTCGCCGCGCCCGGCGCCGCGGGGTCGCGCGGCGATGAGAGCGTCGGCTACGAGAGCGCCTGGGATCGGCACGCGAGGCGGTTTCACGCCGTGCATCCCCATCTCGAACACATCGGCGACGAATGGACCGGCATTCGGGCCGGCGCCGCTTCGTCCAACGCCGAATACGTCGAGCTCATCCGATCGCGCATCGTCGGGCCGAACGTCGAGCAAGGCGAAACGGTCCTGGAGATCGGCATCGGCGGGGGACGCACCGCCAGCATGATCCGCGACGCCGGCGCTCGCGTGATCGCCGCCGACATCTCCGCCGAGATGATCCGCGCCACGCGGAAACGGCTCGGCAGCGAAGGCGTCTCGTACGTCAAGCTCGACGGCCGCACCCTCGACGCCATACCGGACCGTTCCGCCGACGCCTGCATCGTCTTCGACACGATGGTTCACCTCGAACCCCGGGATATTTTCAACTACCTCGCCCGCATCCCCGCAAAGCTCCGCGAAGACTCCCGCCGCTTCTGCCTCTTTCACCACACCGACGTACTCTCAGAACTCGGCTTTCAGCGATTTCTCCTCGACTGGAGCGAGCACCTCATGGGCCGGCGCACCGGCGACACTTTCAGCCTCATGACCGCTCCAATCATGCGGCGATTCCTCGAGCATCTCGGCTACACGGACATCGTCATGGACGATGCGATCATCCCGCGTGACGTCGTCTGGACCTGCACCGCTCCCGCCTCCGTCCAACCCGACGCCCTCCGGCCCACCCATCCCCTCTTCAAGAGCGACCGCGAATCGCTGGAACCGACCAACCCGAACGCGACCACCTCGAAGGCTGAAACGGCCTGACGCCCCGGCTCCGCCGCGCCTCGACGCGCCACGAAACCCTCACCAAGGACCTTCACATCATGATGACGCCAGTCGCCGACCGGCCCGCCAACGGAGACATGCACGCCGCCGACTTCTACGCCGCCAATAAGGCGTCGTTCTCGTTCGAGTTTTTCCCGCCCAAGAACGAGGAGTCGGCCGAGACGCTCTTCCATCACGTCGAGCAACTCCAGTCGCTCAAGCCGTCGTTCGTCAGCGTCACCTACGGCGCCGGCGGCGGTTCGCGTGCGATCACCCAGGACCTTGTGTTCCGCATCAAGAAGCAGACGTCGATCCCGCCGGTCCCGCACCTCACCTGCGTCACGCATACCGAAGCCGAGATCTACGACATCCTCGAGCAGTACGCCAACGCGGGCATCTCCAACATCCTCGCCCTCGGCGGCGACACGCCCAAGCACATGCCCGAGCACGATCGCTCGCGCGACGCGTTCCGCTACGCGACCGACCTCGTCCGCTACATCAAAGCGTTCGGTGAGAAGCACGGCGGGCAGGAGATCAAAGACCCGCGCGGCTTCGGCATCGCCGTCGCAGGCTTCCCCGAGGGACACCCGGCCACGCCCAACCGGCTCGTCGAGATGGACCACCTCAAAGCGAAGATCGACGCCGGCGCCGACTTCATCGTCACGCAGCTCTTCTTTGACAATCGAGACTTCTACGACTTCCGCGAGCGTTGCGAACTCGCCGGGATCGACCTGCCGATCGTGGCCGGCATCATGCCCATCACCTCGGCGCCCGCGATGATGCGCATGGCCGACCTCGCCGCCGGGTCCCGCTTCCCGGCGCCGCTCATCAAAGCGATGCTCCGCGCGACCGGGGGCGACATCCACGACCCGCCCAAGACCACGCGTGAAGCCGTCCGTCGCGTCGGCGTTCACTGGGCCACCGAACAGTGCCGCGATTTGCTCGACAACGACGTCCGAGGGCTCCACTTCTACACCCTCAACCGCTCGACCGCGACGCGCGAGATTTACGCCAACCTCGGCGTGCAGGACTCGCAGGCGCTCGCCGAGCCGCCCACGCAGTTGATGCGGCCGGTCGGCTAAACCGCGACGGTTGACACCCCGCTCGCTGCGGAGTCGCGCAAAGCGGTCCATCCCGGCCGCTCGAAAGACTTTTTGGCGGCATGAAACATGCGGGCGCCGGGCCGCGTTGTCGGTGTCGGAGGCGCCGACATGACCTCAAACCGGTTGATCCAAGCGCCGCTCGTCTCCGTACTTATGCCGGCGCGGAACGCCGCGGACTATATCGGAGACGCCATCAGATCGGTCCTCGAGCAATCGCTGACCGATTTCGAATTGCTGATCTTCGACGACGGCTCGTCCGACGACACCACCGCCATCGCTCGTGAGTTCGAAGCGATCGACCGCCGCGTCAGATGCTTCCGTCGTCCGCACCGTGGTCGCGTGGCGACGCTGAACGAACTGATCGGCTGCGCAAGAGCCCCGTTCCTGGCCCGCGCGAACGCCGACGACGTTTCGCTTCCCGACCGGCTGACCGAGCAAGTACGCTTCCTCCGGCGAAGCCCGTGGTGTGCGGCCGTCGGAGCGGCTCTGGTTCTGATCGACGGTTCTGGAACCGAACTCGGCGTCGCCTCCCCGCCTCTCGAACACGAGAGCATCGACGGCGCCGCGCTCGGCGGACGCTCGGCCTTGCACCATCCAGCCTCGACCTTTCGAGCAGACGCGATCTTCGACGCGGGAGGCTACAGGCGCTACGCCCATCCCGCGGAAGACCTCGATCTCTCACTTCGTCTCGGGGAAACGAGGAAACTCGCGAACCTGCCCGATCCGTTCATCGCGACGCGGCAGCACGGCGCCTCGGTGGCCGCAAAGGCGGGCGACGAGCTCATCGCTGCGGCACGAAAGCTGTGCATCGACATGGCCGCGGATCGACGGGGCCTCGATCGAATCGAGCCGACGTTTTCGCAGCACGCCGCGGTGGACCCCACCGCGATGCGGGCGGCGTCGAGCTCGTCAAGCGAGCCTCACCTCCGCTCGCGGCGCTCGCGGCCCGCGACACACCGCATCGCCGGCTGAACGAACCGATTTCTTCAAACGATCGCCGCGGTCCCTTCCGCTCGATGGAGTCCGCTCTTGCCGGAGCCCGATCCGGTCGGAGCCCGATCGGTCAGAGCCCCCCACCACCAGTTGGTGCGACGCCCACCGAACGCGCCGTCAGACGCCCGCCAGTTCTTCGCCCGCGTTCATCGCGGGGCTGGTTTCGGGGCTCGGCGGGTGCAGCAGATTGCGGCCGAACTCGCCGGGCTCGAACACGTGCACATGCTGCATGTCCATGTGAAGCGTGACGTCTTCGCCCACCGGGAAATCCTCGCGGGCGTCGATCCGGGCGATAAAGTGGCGCCCGGACGGCAGGGTCGTCGACACGTCGATCGACTTGCCCAACGTCTCGATGATGTCCGAACGGATGGTGATGGTGTTGTCCCGACCGGCGAAGGCGCCGATCGGTTGCTCGGAGAGCGCCTGCGGCCGCACGCCGAGCGAGACCGGAACGTCGAGGTGCGCTTCGAGGTTCGCGTTCCCGTCTTCGGGCATCAGCACGCGCACGCCGTCCGCTTCGCCGACGAAGTAGACGCCGCCCTCCTCGCGCCGCAGCACGCCTTCGACGAAGTTCATGGGCGGCAGCCCGAGGAAAGCGCCGACGAACCGGTTCGCGGGCCGCCGAAACACGTTGAGCGGCGTGTCGACCTGCTCGACGACGCCCGTGCCGCGGCCGGCGGACATCACGACGATGCGGTCGCCGAGCGTCATCGCTTCTTCCTGGTCGTGCGTCACGTAGATGGTCGTCGTGGCGAGCCGCTTATGCAGCGACTTGATCTCCGTGCGCGTCGTCACGCGCAGTTTCGCGTCGAGATTGGACAGCGGCTCGTCGAAAAGGAACACGGCCGGGTCGCGGACGATCGCGCGACCGAGCGCGACCCGCTGCCGCTGCCCGCCCGAGAGCTGCTTCGGCTTCCGCTCAAGCAACTCCTCGATGCCCAGAATCTTCGCCGCATCTCCCACGCGGCGCTTGATCTCTTCCCGCGGCATCTTCCGCAGCGTCAGACCGAAGGCCATGTTCTTGAACACGGACATGTGCGGATACAGGGCGTAGTTCTGGAAAACCATCGCAATGTCGCGGTCCTTCGGGTGCGTCAGATTGACGACGCGATCGCCGATGCTGACCGTTCCGCCCGTGATCTCTTCGAGCCCGGCGATCATGCGCAGCGTCGTGCTCTTGCCGCAGCCCGACGGCCCGACGAGCACGACGAACTCGCCGTCCTCGATGCGCAGGTTCACGTCGCGCACCGCCAGCACCTTGCCGTCGTACACCTTCTTCACGTCTTTCAGGACGACTTCGGCCATCGGCGATCAACCCTTCACCGCGCCGAGCTGGATGCCCCGCACGAGATACTTCTGAAGCAGCAGGAACAAGATGACCGGGACGATCATCGACATGAGGCTGGCCGCCATGATCTTGGGCGTATCGCTGCCGTACGTCGAGTCGAATTGAAGCAGGCCCACCGGCAGCACGCGCAGATTCTCGCTCTTGGTCAGGATCAGCGGCCAGAAGAACGAGTTGTAGTTGAAGAGGAACGCGAAGATGGCCAGCACGATGATCCCCGGCCGCGCGAGCGGCAGGATGATCTGCGTGAAGATGCGCCAGTGACCGGCGCCGTCGATCGCCGCCGCTTCGTCCAGCGAACTCGGGATCGTCAGCATGAACTGCCGCAGCAGGAACGTTCCGTACGCGCTGAACGCCGCCGGGATGATGAGGCCCGTGTAGTCGTCGAACATCCCAAGCTCGAGGATGATCACGAAGTTCGGCACCATCAGCACCACGCCCGGCACCATCAACGTTCCGAGATACAGCAGAAACACCTTGTCGCGGCCGACCCAGCGCACGCGGCTGAACGCGTACGCCGCCATGGAACATGTGATCACCTGAAGCAGCGTCGCCCAGCCCGCCACGAACAGCGAGTTGAAGTAGTACTTCGCGAACGGCACCTGCTCGAACACGCCCTCGTAATTGTCGGGCTTCAGCGTCGGTGGGAAGCCGAGCTGCGTCAGCAGGTCCACGTCCGCCACCGTCGACAGCGACACCAGCACCTGGAACGCGAACGGCACGAGGAACATCACCCCCAGCACCACCAGCCCGACGAACGCGATCGTCCGCCCGAGTTGCGCGCCCTTGCCCGCCTCCATCGGGTGCCGACCGCTCACGTGCGCGCCCGCCCCAGTGGGCTTGTCGGAACCCGACGCGACCGCGCCGGCCCGCGCCCGCGCCTCGGTTTCCGCCATCGGTTTCATGCCCGGCTGTTTCAGCTCACTCATTGGTCATCCTCGAGCCGAAGCGGAAGTTGAACGCCGTCATGGCGAAGATGATCGCGAACATGATCCAGGCCACCGCCGACGCGAGGCCCAGCTGGAAGTTCCCGTTGAACGCGAGGTTGTACAAGTAGTACGTCAGCACGATCGTGTCGGCTTTGCCCTGCGTCATCACCAGCGCCTGCTCGAAGCCGCCTTGCAGGCCGCCGATGGTCGACATGATGACGATGAAGAACGTCGTCGGGGCCAATTGGGGCCAGGTGACGTGGATGAAGCGTTGCCAACCGGTCGCTCCGTCGATCGCCGCCGCCTCGTACAACTCGGGCGCGATGTTCGACAGGCCCGCAAGATACAGCAGCATGTTCCCGCCGCCGATGCCGAGCCAGACGCCCATGATGATCAGCGCGGTCTTCGCCCAGCGAGACGAGATCAACCACTCGGGCGGTTCCAGGCCCGCGCCCGCGGTCAACCCCGCGCGGTCGCGCGAGGCCGTCTCGGTCAGAATCGCCGCCACCGCCGCTTCGTTGTCTTCGCCCGCGATCGATACGAGCTGGCTGTAGGCGTCGCGGTAGGCGACCGTCGTCAGTTCTCGGCGCACGGCTTCGATCGCCGCCGGCTCGAACTCGCCCGCGAACGCCTCGGCGACCGCGTCGATCGCCCGACCGGCGCCCGCCTTCGTGAACGCCGCTCCGTCCGCCGGCGCCAGCGGGTCGAGCACGTCCGCGATCCGTTCGCCGAACGTTCGCACCAACGCCACCGACATCGCGTCGACCAGCACTCGGAGCTGGGGCGTCCGATCCGGATCGGCGACCAACTCCCGGAGTTGCGAAGCCGGCGCAGACGCGACGTCGAACTCCGCGATGAAGGCCTCCACCGATGCGACCGCTTCTTCGCGCGACAGGACGCCCTCTTCCGCCGCGCGGCGCGTGGTCTCAGCGACGTGCCGCTGCACTCGGGCCGTCGCCTCCTCCGACTTGATCGACGCGAGCCGCGCGACTAGGTCCTCGAACGCCGGGCCCCGCTCGAAGTTCGAACGCACGGCCGTGAACTCCAGCTCGTCGTATTCACCCCCCAACTCGCCCTCAAACGACGCAAGCGCGCGATCCGACTGCTCAGGCGTGAGCGGCAGATAGCCCGAGGGCAGCAACGCCTTCGCCGGCAGTTGCGCCAACACCACGCCCAGCCCCACCATCGACGCCAGCAGCGTCAGCGTGAGCATCACGCGGGTGCCGAACGCTGCGGGTCCGACGTCGCCGTGCCGCAGCCGCCCCACTCCCGTGACGGTCAGCCGAACGCTGAGGAACACGCCGAGCGCCGCGGTCGCTATGCCCAGCCCGTACCACAGCCAGGCCGGCGTCGCCTCCACCATGGTCTCGACCGCGCCGAGAATCGGATCGAGCACCGCGTTGATCAGCCCGCCCCGAGGCCGATACAGCGTCTTCCACAACAGGAACATCGCCACGCCCGCGAGCAGCGTCGGCAGGTAGAACGCCGCACGAAAAAACATCTGTCCGATCCCGAGCCCCGCCGTCACCACCACCCCCACCAGCCCGACGAACAGCGTCAGCCCGTTCCGCCGCAATGTCTGCACCTCGTAAACAGTCAGGTCGGTCAGGCCGGTCTCGGTGCTCATCACCGCCCGCGCCGCCTCGTCCGGCGCCGCGAGCACCCATGTCCCGAAGCACGCGATGAGCGTGAACGCCGCCGCCACCCCCGACAACAGCCAGCGACTCTTCGGCTTCGCCGGCGTCGCTTTCGAGTTCAGCAGCAACGCCAGCGCCAGCGAGCCGAAGATCGACAGCGGGATACCGATCATCAGGAACACCGTGTTCCAGAAGTAATCCCAGAAGAACACCGACTCGTCGCCCCACAGCAACCGGGCGTAGTTGTCGAGACCCACCCAACGCGGCGACGCGTCCGAATACCGGTTGTGCTCCGTCAGGCTCGTGTCCGTGAAGCTCAGATACAACGAGAACACGACCGGCCCCGCCGTGAACAGCAGGAACCCCGCCAGGTTCGGCAGCAGGAACAACAACGCGATCAGCAGCCGTTTACGCCCGGACCCGATCATCGCGTCACCCCGCTCGCCGCGGCGGGCGAGCCGAACGAGTCGCTTCCGGAAACTCCGTCCGCCTTACCCACCGCCGCCTCCGCGGCTTGCCGCTGTTTGTCGTCGATCACCCGCAGCATCCGTTCACGGAACGCCGAGCGCGAGTGCTCGGTTTCTTCGAGTTGGTCGGGGAGGTACAAGCTCGGGTCCGGGTCAAACGCTTTACCAACGATCGCTTCCCATCGTCCCCGCAGCATCTCGTTCCGCCGGAGGTTCGCCGAGATTTGCTCATTGATCCGCCGCTCGATCAGCCGCGCCGCTTCGGCCGGTCCGAGCGCGTCGTTTTGCAAATCCTCCAGCACCGGGCCCACCAGTTCGCCGAGCCGCGTCCGCGTGATGAACGGCGAGATCTGCTCGCTGCGCGCCCACTCGTCCATCGCTTCGACGAACACCGGCGAGTCCATCTCCTCCAGCCCGGGCAGCGCCCGCGGCGGACCGCTGATGCCGTCGTCGTCCAGCGTGAACGCGGGTACGCCGCAGATCGAGTCGTATGTCTGGTTGATCTGTTCGTTGTACGCCTCGGACCCGAGAAAGCGGAGGAAGCGCAGCGCCAGGTCTACATGCTCGCTCGACCGGTTCACAAGCGCCACCCGCGCGCCGGCGTTGTAGGTCGGCGCCCCGATCGCCGTCGGCACATGCGCCACCCCCAACCGCACGAGCCCAGCCCGGTCTTCGTCGGTCAGCGCCGCGTTCATCGCCGCGTGCGCCTCGTCGGATATCGGCAACAGCACGTCCTGACGAATCGTCTCGCGCGCTTCGATCAGCAATTGCCGCGTTTCATCGTCAAGCGAGTCCTCGGCGAGCCGCCGCGCGATCGCCGGCAGGATGACCCGGTCGCGGTTCCGCTCAGCCAGTGAGACGTATTCCCACCGCCCGCCGACGTACATCGCCGCGACCTTCGCCGCGAACAGCGACGACGCCGACGCCGCCTCGGCGCCCGCGTTCATCGTCGCCCCGCCAGCCGCCGCCACCGACGCCGCTTCCGCGGGCGTCGGCGCGACGTCGTCCCGGTAAATCATGTCGTGATACGCGGTCAGCCCCCGCACCGTCTCCGGCGTGTTGTAAAGGCTCGCCGTCGCGCTCTCGTTGAAGAACCGCCCCCCCGCGTGAACGCCCATGTCCCACGCCCCAAGGTTCATGATGCCGAACCGCCGCGTGCCCTCGCGCTCCGCGTGATCGATCAGCCGTCGAGCCGTCGCCGTCGCTTCTTCCACGCTCCACGGACCCCGGGGCTTGGCGACCTCCGCCGCCTCGAACAGGTCCTGGTGGTAGAACAACACCGTATAACCCACGTTGCACGGGAAGGCGTACTGCCGCCACTCGCCGTCCGGCCCGCGCGTCGCCATCGACGGCTTCGCCGCCTCGAACGCCATGTCGAGGCCGAAGCCGTCCTCTTGCGCCGCCTCGGTCACGTCCAGCGCCACGCCCGACTCGACGAACTGCCGGAGTTGCTCCGGCCCGTAGCTCTCGATCAGGTCCGGGCCCTTGCCGGCCACGCACTGCACGATCGCCTTCGTGATGTCGCGGTTCGACGGGTCGGTCACGATGTCGGCGGGCGTGCCGTAGTTCAAAAGGTGCCACTCCCGGAACAGTTGGCACTGCACCTGCCGTGCCGGGTTGTCGTCGGTGGACCAGACGAGCGTCGGCGCGTCTTCGATGCCGAAGCCGTATATCTCTTGGAAGGCTTCGCGGAACGCGACCAGCAGGGGCCGCCGCGTGTCCGCCTCCATCGACCACAGCGTTTCGAGATCGTCCGGCAGTGCGCCGCCCGCCCGCTCCCGCCATGCCGCGACGAACGCGGCGACCTTCGCCTCGACGCCCGGACCCGCGACCGTCGCGTCGGCTTCGATCGCCTCGGCCACTGAGGTATACGCCCGCATCAGCTCCTCGCCCGCCTGCTCCTCGGGCAAGACGACCAGGTAAGCGAACGCTGTGAACACCCCCCAGACCAGTACCAAGCCCGCGATCAGCCAACGCATAGGGTCACTCCCGATCAGTGAAACCCCGGACTATACAGGCACCCCGCCCATGCGCAAAGCTCCCGCAAACCGCACAAATCGGCCTCGTCTCGCGACGAGGTCCACCCTCGCCAGCCCCCCGCTCTAGCGCAAGCATTGCGCAGCCGATGAACAAGGCCCGGGAACGTGCCGCTTTTCGCGGCCGCCCGACGCGGAGGCCGGTCGATGCCCCCGGCCTCCGCGGACTCGCCCTCCCGGTCGCGGAGCGACCTTTCGATCGAGACGCCGCGGCCCCGCACGAAGCCGCCGGCGATCCGCCCCGCCCCCCACGCGGTGGCGGCTTGATCGGTCGGACTCGAGGGCCGCTTTGACCATGGGCACCGCTCCGGCCGGCGCGACGCGCCGCCGCCTCACGGAGGAGGCTTACGCATGCCCACGTCCAAAAAGTCCTTCGAGCACGTCAAAGGCATCCTCGCCAAGCTCGACCGCTCGATCGACCACGCCCGCGACAAGCGGCTCAACCAGAATGAGGAACGCGTCATCGGCGTCGACGAGGACGCCGACGCACGCCCTGGTCGCGCACGCCCCATGCAGCGCGAGTCCTTCTTCAAATCGCCCAACCCGCACAAGGCCGCCAACGAGCAGTGGAGCCGTACCCAAAACCCCTGAGTCGCGCTCAACCAATCACCTATCGCGACGATAGGACATATCGCGAGCCGGCCATGTCGCCGCTTCGCAGGTGCGCCTCATGGGACCGCATCACAGATTTTCTCTCCATAGCGGCCGCTCTGTTGCCTCCTTCAACGAGCGGCCGCTGTTGTAGGAAGGTCTCAAGCACCGACAGCGACCCGCATCCTCCGTGCGATTCGATCGCCGAGCGTGCCGACGCCTTCGGACCCCACCTTCAATCGACGCGCCGTCCGTTCCCGGGCTGATCACTACTTCCCACCGGCAGGCGGCCCCGCTACAATCGCCGACCGGTGGCACAAAGCCACGCTTCTTGGGGATTGGTGTAATTGGTAGCACGGCAGATTCTGGTTCTGTTAGTCTGAGTTCGAGTCTCAGATCCCCAGCTTTTCACGGTTGATCGACGCGGAAAAACGCGGACGGTCGGCCGCAGGGCACGCGGCGGCGCCCACCGCTCCCACCCAAGCCGGACCCGCTTCGCCGCGCTCCGTCGCCGACTGGGTCCTCTCCCCCGCCTAGCCGTCGATGACGAGCGTCACTGGCCCGTCGTTGACGAGCGACACCGCCATCTCGCTGCCGAACACGCCGCTGACGACCCCGCCGCGAACGACCTCCGCGTCCCCGCGAGCCGCCGCCGGCCGTCTACCGCTCGCGTGGTCCGCTCCCTCCGGCGATTCGTTCTGCGAGCCTTCGGCCGACCCCATCAATCGCCGCAGCTCGGCCACGAACCGGTCGTAGCGCACCGCCGCTTCGGCGGGCGGCATGGCCGCTGAGAAGCTCGGTCGGCGACCCTTCGCCGCGTCCGCCGCCAGCGTGAAGTTCGGCACCGCCACCACACCACCGCCCACCGAGCGCACGTCCTGGTTCATCTTCCCGGCCTGGTCCTCGAACACCCGCAACCCAACGACCCGGTCGGCCGCCCAGCTTTCGACGCTCTCGCGATCACCCGCAGCGAACCCGATCAGCACGACCAGTCCGCGGCCGATCTCGCCCGAAACCTCGTCCGCTGCACGCACGCGTGAGCGAACGCCGCCCTCCGAAACACGTTGAATCACCATGCGCATCGCGCCAGACTATCGGGCCCGTCGCCCGGACGCCTCGGCGACGCGAAACGCGCAAGACGCATCCGCATACCGACGCACCTCGAAAGATGAACCATGCCCGCCGACTCTACGAACGCCGCTTCGGATCGATTCAACCGTCCGTGGATGACCTGGGTCCTCTACGCGGCCGCGGCGTACAACATCGTGTGGGGCGCGGTGGTCGTCCTGGCGCCCGCCTTCACCTTCCGCCTGCTCGGGGTCGATCTCGACTCGCTCGACGACGAAGCGGTCAAGCTGCTGCTTCCGATCTGGCAGTGCGTCGGCATGATCATCGGCGTCTACGGCATCGGGTACGCCGTCGCCGCCCGCGACCCGCTGCGTCATTGGCCGATCGTGCTCGTCGGCTTGCTCGGCAAGCTCTTCGGCCCCATCGGCTTCGTCGACGCCGTGTTCGTCCGCGAGATTTTCCCGCTCTCGTTCGGCTATACCATCGTCACGAACGACCTGATCTGGTGGGCGCCGTTCACGCTGATCCTGCTGGCCGCCCGCAAGCGCCACCGTCGCCCGCTCGGCGGCTAATCAAGCCTGCACCGGTCATATGGCGCGCACAACGCACGTCTCGGCGGTGCCTTCACTCGCCGAACAGAAACGTGAACGCGTCCGGCAACCGCCTCACCCAGGCCGCCTCGTTGTGCCGGCCGCCGTCTTCGACGACGACTCGAAGCCGACCGTTCGCTTCCGTGAGCCCGTCGTCCTCGAAGGCCGATCGCAACTCGTCCATGATCTCGACGAGTCGGCGGTTGTAGGCCGCGTTGGCCGTCTCTTCGGTTCCCATCGCAAGGAACACACCCCGGGCCCACGGCCCGGGGTGCTGTTGAATCTCCCGCATAAAGCCGGGCCCGACGACCGGAACCGCAGGGCTCTCGACCAGAGCGCGCCCGAAGACGCCGGGGCGACGCATCATCGCGTAGAGCGTGATGTTGCCGCCGAAACTCGAGCCGCCGAGGGCCGTGTGTTCCGGCCCCGTGCGCACGCGGAAGCGACGCTCGACCCACGGCATGACTTCATCGACCAGCCAATCAACGTACATGTCGCCGACTGGCGTGACGCCACGGAATCGCGCACTCGGCGCGTTGTACTCGGCCGACCGGTTCGGTGAGTTGTCGAGGGCGACAATGATCATCTCGGGGATGCGTCCCTCTTCCGCGAGGCGGGTCGCGGTCTCGTCGCAGCCCCATTCGACGCCGAAGCTGGCCGTGGCGTTGTCGAAGCAATTCTGCCCGTCGTGCATATAGAGGACGGGGTAGCGTCGATCGGCGTCGCGTGCGTAGCTCGCCGGCAGCCAGACGCGGACGGTGCGCGACCCGCCGAGCGCGGGCGCGGCGACCTCGTCGACCTCAAGCGTGCCGATCACGCTCGGCGTCGGCGGGGCGCCCGGTTCGGCCAGGTCGGGCCAGCGCTCGCCGCGCTGGTCGATGAACCCGGCCAGTTCCAGACGGATGAAGTCCGCGCGGCGACCCTCGGCGTTTCCAAGCCGCGGAAGCGTGCGATTCTCGATGTCCTGCCCGTTCATACCGACCTCGACGGTCGCCCACGAACCGCGCGTGAACTTGAAGGCGATCCGCTCCGCTTCTTCACGCGGCACCAGAAACCACCAGCCGCCGGGCGCCTCGGCGCCGGGACGGATGACGTTTCCTCCACCGTCGTCGACCTTGTCCCGAAAGGAGCCGTCGCTCGGTTGACCCGCGGGGTCCCAGCCATTGGCGCTCGAAGCTAGGAACAGCGGCGGCCGATCGTGCCGACGATCCGCCGCCTCGTCCTCGAACAAGCCCGAGTGGTCGACCACCTCGATCCGGACCATCCCAGGCGGCACGGCGGATCGGTCGGACGTCTCGGTCGTCGGTCGATGCACGCTGCACCCGCTGACGAACGCAATCGCGACGACGATGACCCCAATGACGACAGCGGGCGCGACGACCCCGGTTTCGCTCAGCATTCGCTCTACCTACTCCCCCTACCGCCGCCGCAGACGTCCGGAAATACCGACAAAATGTCGAACACGGGTGGGAACAAAGACCCTACCGCAAAGCGCCGGCCAGTCTACGGGATACCGCGCAGTTCTGACGTAATCCACCACCTACACAGGGTTTGGGGACGGCCGCAACTCCTGCCGACCTGGCTGCAAAGTGCCTAGTTCGACGTGCGAAGAAGCGCGTTATCGGGGGCGTCCCCAGTTGCCCCCCCGACGGTCTTCTTTAGACTGAGTCCAGAGTGGGGGTGAACCTCGGAGTTCGCCACCCGTATCACAAGGGTCTCGCCGCCGATGCACGCTTTCGCCAAACCCATTCACCGCCTGATCGAGGATAGCCACACGGAGGGCGGGGGTCGTTCTCATTGGGCGTGGTGGGCTCTGGTTCGCAGAGTGACGAGCCCGTTTCGGAAGTTTCAATCCGGACTGAAACTCTCGGCATCGCAGTGGCGAAGGGTGGAATGCCGAGCCGGGGACAGCGGCTCGGTCATCGGGATGAGGACTCCCGCCGAATTGGTTCGCCACGACTCTTTCTCCGCCCGTTTCTTCCGCGCGTCCCGTTTCGTTCATTTCTCTTCTCGCCTTTCCCTCCCCGGGGTCCACGCCACGACAGCCCCGCCTTCCGAGGACATTGACTGATGCAACCGATCACCTCGAATTCTCCGCTTGCCCGTCGCCAGCGTCGCCAGAGCACGCACACAGCGGCTGACCCGACCCGCGAGCTTCGCCAGCTTTCGCAGCAGGATCGACGCGTCGTCGCCGACATCCTCGCCACGGAGCCCGATTACATCGACAGCCCCGCTTTCTACGAGCCCGACGCCGAGCGAACCATTTACGACGACGCGCCCGACATCAAGAAGCCCGACGCGTCCTGGTACGCGCCGGTGATGGACGATCTCGGCATCAAGAGCCGTGTGCCGAAAACATCCGAGCAGGTCATCCTCACGGGCGCTGAGGAGCGGGTGCTGTTCCTTCAGTACAACTACGCCCGCCACCGCTGCGGCCAGATTCGGGGCGAAGTCCTCGATACGCCGTCGCAGACGCCCGACCTCGCCACCGCCCGCGAAATGCTGAAGTGGCACAGGCTCGCGAAGCAGTTGCGCGAGCAGATCGCCGAGACCAACCTCGCGCTCGTGCTGGCGATGGCCAAGCGAACGCGGATGAGCGAGATGGACTTCGCCGACCTGGTCAGCGAAGGCAACATGGCGCTTCTCCGGGCGGTCGACAAGTTCGATTGCGGTCGAGGCTTCAAGTTCTCGACGTACGCGTGCCGCGCCATCTTGAAAGCGTTCTCGCGCCAAGGCATGAAGCTCACGAAGTATCGCCAGCGGTTCCCGACCGACTTCGACCCGAAGCTCGAACGCTCCAATTTCGTGGAATCGAAGCGCGAGGAGTTCGTCAAGGACGCGGCGTCCGAAGTGAAGCGGATCGTCAGCGAGAACCGCGCCGGCCTTTCCGACATCGAGCAGACCGTCATCGGTCACCGCTTCCGCCTGCACGAAGAGGTCGTCGAAGGCAAGCCCATGACTCTTGAGCAGGTCGGCCAAGTCATCGGCGTCACCAAGGAACGGGTCCGTCAGATCCAGAACAAGGCGCTCGAGAAAATCCGCTCGGAATTGGAAGAGTCGTACCTGTACGGTCCCGAAGAGCGAGCGGAACGCGAGCGGCAGCAGATGAGCAGTGCCGTTGAGCTGATCGCCACCGCGATGCTCAACTGATCGCACGCGTCAAGGCGATACAAACCGACCATCTTCTCTCCCCACAACGGCCGCACGTCGGCCGTTGTTTGTTTATGGTGCGACGTGAATCACGCGTCTCGTCCGTCGCGGTTCGGGTCGATACGGATCGCCAGATAGACGCGATCGTGGCGCACAACGCAACGGAGCCCGCCCCCGAGTTCGACCGAGCGAGGCTCCGGCGAGGCGTCGCGAACGATCCGAACGAACTCGTCAAGCTGGGCGTTCTGCGCGACGCCGCGTGCGGACCACGAGTTCGCGCTTGTGTGCTCGGTGGTCGCAAGGACTTCTCTGGCCAACCACCGCACGCCCGCGGCGAGCGCCGCGGGCTCGCCTTCGTTGAGTCGTGAACGGCTCCACAGTGCGATGACGGGCGAACTCTCAACGCCCGGCGGGCCGACGGCCTCCGCGTCCATTCGCGCGCGTTCAAGAAGCTCTCGCCCGCTGCGCTCGAGCAGGTCCGCAGCGGCTCGCACCGCCGAAGACGATCGGGCGACACGATTGGCGACTCCGGGCCGCAGTTCTTCTAAGACGGGCGTCACCCGGGCTCGTAGCGCGTTCCGGAGAAGCGTGGTGTCCTCGTTCGTCGGGTCTTCGCGCCAATCGAGCCCGAGCGACTCGCACATCGCGCGCGCCGCTGCCCGCTCGATCTGCAACATGGGGCGCAGCAGGCGGATTGGGGGACGATCCCCCCGCGCGTCCGTCTGCGCACGGCGGGTCTCGTGGGCGGCCGCAAGCGGCTTCGTGCGTGAGGCCTTCGGCTCGCTTTCATGAAGCGTCCGGACCGCGGCGATCCCGGCCAGTCCGCGGGCGCCGGCTCCGCGCATCAGCGCCATCAGCACGGTTTCGAGCTGATCATCCGCATGGTGCCCCGTGACGACGAACCCGGCTCGAAGGTTTCGGGCGAGCGTCGCCAGCGCCGAGTAGCGGGCGCGTCGGAGGCTCGCCTCGCTGGGCCGACCGGCCGTTCGTCCGCCGCTCCCTGTCTCGATCGCGGGGGCGTGAGCTTCCGCCTCGACGACGGCGACGCCCAACCGTCCGCCGAGACTGCGGACCAGCGACGCATCTCGCTCGGTCTCGACAGCCGTGCGCATGCCGACATGATGGACGTACGCGAGCGTGACCGGTCCGCGTCCGCCGGCCGCTCCGAGCGAAGCGGCGAGGCACACGGAGTCCGCGCCACCCGAACAGGCGACGAGCGTCGCCGCCCGTCGATCGGCCTCGGCGGCGTTCACCGCCCCGGTCGCCTCGTCCGCCTGCGTCGACCGGCGGACCAGCCGGCGCCAGGCGAGCACGATTTCGCGGGCCGTGCGGTGCCGCCTGAGCCCGGCTCGCAGCGCAAGATCGGGCTGGTCGATCCGAGGCAACGCCGCGTCGCATTGTCGATCGCCGTCGGCCACAGCGGGATCGTATGACGAACCGCGGCCCACCACGCCTTGTCACTTCGGCCGCCCGTCGGGCCTGAGCCAAAGTCGAGGAAGCCATCGCCGTGCCGTTCGAATGCTCCGACATGTTCATCGCGTCTTCGCTGGCCGCCCTGCCGAACGCGACCGAGGCGGCTTCGGCCGCGGTCGACGGGGCGGCACGACCGCCGTGGTTCGCCGGAGCGTTGTTGGCGTTCGGCGTGGCGATGCTCACCGCGGTGTCGCTGCGGGTCTGGTATCGGCGGCGCCGACGCTCGAAGCAGAGCACCGGCCGATCCGCCCGCGAACGCTTGAACGAGATGACGGCGCAGCACGACCGCGACTCGCTGGAATCGCTGATGGTCGAGGTGCAGGAACTCACGCGGACATGCACCGCGCAGATCGACAACCGCTCGCGCCGGCTGGAAGCGATGATCGAATCGGCGGACCAGCGGCTGGCCGATCTGCGTGCCGCGCTCGCCGCCAGCCAACAGGCCGCCGCCCGGCCGCCTGCGCCCGAGGTCCATACGCCGCCCGCCCCGCCGCGGACGCCCCGACTCGCGCTCGACGGCGACCTCGACCCATTCGCGGAGCGGGTGTTCGAGTTGAACCGCGCGGGGCTCTCGCCGGTCGACATCGCCAAGAAACTGGGCGAGCAGGTCGGAAAGATCGAGTTGATCCTCGCGATGGAGGCGCGTCGATCGGCTTGAACGCCGCGGCGCCGCACGAGCGGCCGGGCTCGCCGCGGCGGTTACGGCACGCCCGACGCTCCCGAGGACACCATCCCCGAGTGGTTGATGTACCACCACACGACGACGCCGACCAGCACGCCCACGAGCGCGGCGAGCGTGATCTTCCACGCGCTGTAGGGACGCTCGCCCCGCACTTCGCCCGTCCGCGCGTTGATGAGGAAGCGATACGTCTTGCCGTGGAAGCGGTACGCCGAAATCCAGACGGGTAGAAGGATGTGCTTGAAGGTGACGGCGCGGTGCTGCGTGCGCATGGAGACGATCTGTTGTTCGTCGCCGCCGATGTCGCGTTTGACCATTCGGCGCAGGTGCTCGTCCATGACGCCGGTGGCCACGCGGAAGCCGCCCTTGAGGTCGAGCGAGTACGCCTCCGCGGTGAAGCCGGCGAGGTACGCGTCCTCGTAGGGCACCAGATTCTGCAGGTCCCACGGCTCGAGTTCGTCGGCGTGCTCGCGGGGCAAAGACCCGGAAGCGCGGACCAGAACGTCGTCGAATGAGTGCGTTATGACGCCCGAGATGTTCCGCCACGAGGTGTACGTACGGCGGTTCTTGCCGAAGCCCGTGCTGCGGGTGGTGCCGCGACGGCCCTTGTAGTAGGTGATGGTGCTCGAGTCGAAGGTCCAGTGCGGGACGTAGACGCCTTTGAGTCGCTGATCGATCGTCGCGGCCTTTTTGAGCCGGTTCGGCGCGAACCAAAGCTTCTTGAGCCACTTGCGGAACAGTTGTCGGCCGAGCCGCCGATCTACGACGAACGGCAGCAGGGCCCGCGGCTTGATGACGCGCCGCGTGGCGCCCTGCCGCACGATGCTCGACCCGCAGAACGGGCACTCGGTCGACGTGATCGACGGGTCGATCTCGGGCTGGGCGCCGCAGGTTTGGCAAGCGATGACAGCGTGCTCTTCGGTGTCGTGGTGTTCCTCGTCGGTGTCGAGGTAGGCGGCGAGGTCGAGCTCGGCGATCTCCTGCTCGGACTGCGGGATCTCGTTGACTTTGCCGCAGTACTCGCAGCGCAGCGATCCGAGGCCGGGCTTGAAGCGCAGGTCGGCGCCGCAACGGTCGCAGGGAAAGGTCGCGTCGGTCGGGACGCGGGTCTCGATTGGGGCGTCTTCGATCTCGTCGTCCGGCGCCGGCTGCGGCTCGTCGCGAAGCAGGTCGTCGGGGCTCAGCGGCACGTCCGGCGGCGCCGCTCGGCTCGGACCCCTGGCGGCGACGTCCGACGGTAACGCGGGCGGCGAGAAATCGGCGTCCTGTTTCGACCGTTCCTGCGGCATCTTCACACCCTCGCGCTCAGCGGACAGTCGCTCTCATGCGATCACGCGTTCGGCAGAGGCGGCGGCGTCTGCTCGAAGATCGGCTTGAGGTCTTCCTGCTGGACCGCCTTACCCCAGCCGGGCATGCCGGCGGTCCAGACCAGCGTGTCGCGCGTCAGTTGGCCCGACGCCGCTTTGGCGCGCAGCGCGCTCAGGTCGAACGGCCCCGCGGCCTGGCCGTCGATCGCGGCGTGGTAGGTCGGCTGGCCCGGCAACGGTGGCGGCGTCGCACCCGCTCCCCCCCCACCGCCGTTCGTCGGGTGCGCCTGCTGCGCCGGCTGCGCCTGTTGGTTCATCGCGCCGGCCATCTGGTTCGCCATCGCGAAGCCCATGCCCATACCCATCCCCCCGGCCGCCATGCCCCCGGGGTTCTGCGCCGCGTCGCGCATCGCCTCGGCCGTCTGGAACTGCGTGTACTTCTTCAGGTCGCCGATCACGCCCATGCTCGAACGCTTGTCGAGCGCTTCCTCCACCGCCGGCGGCAGCGAGATGTTCTCGACCAGCACCGTGGTCAGGTTGAGCCCGTAGGACCCGAACTCGGGCGCGATCCGCGACGCGATGAACTCTCCGAGCTCGTCGTAGTTGGCCGCGAGATCGAGGATGGGGATGCGCGACTCGCCGAGGATGTCGGTGAACCGGCTGACGATGAAGTTGCGGAGTTGGTTCGAGATGCCGTCGAGGCGGAAGACGCCGTTGGTGCCGACGATCTGCTTGATGAGCGCTTCGGGGTCGGACGCGCGCATGGCGTAGGTGCCGTAGGCGCGGAGGCGAACGGGTCCGAACTCCGGATCGCGGAGCATGATGGGATTCATCGTGCCCCACTTGAGGTTCGTGAACTGCGTCGTGTTGACGAAGTACACCTCGGCCTTGAACGGCGAGGAAAAGCCGTACTTCCAGCCGAGCAGCGTGGAAAGAATGGGCAGGTTGCGCGTTTCGAGGGTGTACATGCCGGGCCCGAAGACGTCGGCGGTCTTGCCCTGGTTGACGAACACCGCCGCCTGGCCTTCGCGCACCACCAGCTTGGCGCCGTACTTGATCTCGTTGGCTTGCCGCTGGAAGCGGTAGACGAGCATGTCGTTCGAATCGTCGAGCCACTCGACGATGTCGACGAGTTCCCCGCGGAGTTTCTGCCAGATGCTCATGGTGATGCTCTCTCTCCGAGTGGATACCGGGCGTCGCGGCGGACGCCCGCGGTCGAACGAGGGACCGATGATGGGTTCACATCATGCCGCGCGACGCACGCGAGCGAAACCGCCACGCGAGGCCCCGCAGCCGATTGATGGGATTCTCGGCGCTCGGATTTCGATCGGGTTCGATATATATCGTCAAGCGGACGTCGTCGCGGTCGCGTGGGCCGCCGTCCCTTCGAGAGAGCGTGAGATGGGCGCCGCCAGTGGGTCCAACTCGGCCCGCTCCCTGGAAGACCACCGTTTCTTTCCCGTCTCATCCGCCGTATCCTGCCGCGAAACGAGAAGAAGCACCGTGTCTCGCCGAAACTCGGGCGGCCGGCGGCGCCGGTCCCGCATCCTCACGGCATTGGTTGGATTCGCTCTGCTGGCGATGGCCGGCCTGTTGTTGATCGTCGAACGGACGGCAGAGAAACGCGCACAACGCGCCGTTGCGATCGTCATGGACGCACGAACCGTCAAGGACCGGGAGACGCTCCTTTCTCCCAAGCACGACGTGCTGCTTCGTTTCGACGTCGGCGGCTCCCAGATCAGGACGTGGACCGAATCGTGGGATTTTCTGGAACCGGGCGCCGAGATTGAGATCACATACGAACCCAGCAATCCGTTCGATGCCGAGGTTGTCGAGAGCGGATTCTGGCCGCCCCCTTTCTGGGTCGTGGTCGGTGGGCTCGGCCTCGCGAACGTCGTCACAGTGATCAAGCCCCGTCGACGGAAGCGGTGACGTCGCCCGCTCTCGCATCAGCCTCCCGCCTTCGCAGCCGTGTTCGCTGCGGTTCGTCGCGTTCTGATCTGCCCAGCGTGGAACACGTCGTGCATGATCATCGTCCAGAAGAAGTTCACCGCCGACTTCCCGTGATGGACGTCCAGCGGCTCGTCCAGTCGATCCGCCGGCAGCCCCTCCAGACATCGCGTCATCACGTCGTGCGCGCGCCGAAGCAACTCAACGGCGCCGGCGATCCCCGGGTGGCTCGACCGACCCCATGCGCACCCGCACGGGAACTCCCACGGCACGCCCGCCGCTTCGCCCTCCGGTGAGACGGCCGGGTCGACAATCACCATCTCCACGCCGAACGCCTGCTGGCAGAATCGATTCTTGCTCCACGCGATATGTCGGACGATTTCCTCGGCTGTCGGCGCGTCCGCGGCCGGTCGCCATAACGCCTCCGCCTCCGTGATTCCCTCCAGCGAGGCCATGAGCGGCATGTCGGGCCGCCCCTCGAACGCCCCGGCAAGCTGCAACGCCAGCAGTTCTTTCGCCGTCGTCATCACCGCTCCTTTCGCGGCTCCTGTGGGTTCCGGAAGTCGTCCGACCGGCGCTCGGCCAGGGTGGGGCGGTTGGCGCCGTGTGAGGCGGCGCCGGGCCAGCCGCAGCGAACGAGACCGACCCCGCCTTCGCCGCGCGGTGATACAATCCACCGGCCGCTCACCCGGACATTACCCGCACGTGGGCGAACCGACATTCCACCGTTCGCCACACGCGGCGGCTGCACCAACGTACACCCCTCGATCGCGACCGCGGCCCGACGCCGCGCTCGCTCGCCTTCTCCCTTCGCTTCCTCGACTTTCGCCCGCCGCGATCTGCAACACACGCGCCCGCTTCGGAAGGACCACGCACATGGCCGGCAAAGCCTCCACCGACCCCAACGTCTTCATCCTCCCCGACCTCGGCGAAGGCGTCCACGAAGCCGAACTCATCTCTTGGAAGGTCAGCCCGGGCGACACCGTCGACGAACACGACGTCGTCGCCGAGATGGAGACCGACAAGGCCCTCGTCGAAGTCCCCTCGCCCCGCGCCGGCACCATCAAAGAGCTCTTCGGTAAGCCCGGCGACATCCTCAAAGTCGGCGAGCCCGCGTGGACCTATGACGGCGGCGGCGAGTCCGCCGCAACCTCCGCCGCCCAGCAGGAGCCCAAGCACGAGCCCTCGCCCAACGGCCAGGCGAACGTCGCGCCCGCCGGCGCGTCCTCCAGCGCCGAAGCCGACGAAGACGCCGGCACCGTCGTCGGCACGATGTCGGGCGGCCTCGGCGCGGTCACCAAACGCGAAGGCAAGGCCCTCGCCACGCCCGCCGTCCGGCGCCTCGCCAAGCAGCTCGGCATCGATATCGACACCGTCCCCGGCAGCGGCCTCGCCGGTCGTGTAACCGACAAAGACGTCCGCGCCTTCGCCGAACAGGGCGGCCCCGCGGGGCAGGCCACCACGTCCTACAACGCCCGACCCTCAAAGGGCCCCGAGCAGGGCGTTCAGCCCACCCCGAGCCGCGACGCCCATCACGCCCAGCAAGCCCAACAAGCTCAGCAACAGCAGCAGCAATACCAACAGCAACCCTTCCCCCAGGGTCAGCCGCAGCCGATGGGCATGCCCCAACAACAGCCCGGCATGACGCCCGGCGCGATGCCCATGCCGAACATGCAGGGCATGGGTATGGGCATGCCGGGCATGATGATGGGTATGGTCCCGACGCCCTTCGGCTTCATGCCCATGATGATGCCGATGGGTATGGGCGGGATGGGCATGAACATAGGCGGCATGGCGGGCGGCATGGGAGGAGGGGCGCCTGCGGGCCTGCCCCACGCCCAGGGCTACACGCCCGCCTCCGAAGGTCGGCCCGTCCCGGCGCCCGCCCAGCAATCACAGGTCCAGCAGGGCCAGCCCTCGGCCGAAGTGCCCTTCATGGGCGTCCGCCGCAAGATCGCCGAGCGCCTCCGCCAGTCGGTCGACACCGCCGTCCACTTCACCGTGATGGACGACGCCGACGTCACCCAGCTCGACGCGCTCCGCCGCTCGCTCGCCCAACAGTCCGGTGAGAAGATCAGCTTCCTCCCCTTCGTCGCCGCCGCCGTTTGCCGCGCCCTCACCGGCGCCTTCGGTGCGCTCAACGCCACCGTCGATGATCAGAACAACCTCGTCCGCCAGCACGCGGCCGTTCACCTCGGCATCGCCGCGGACACCGACTCGGGCCTCATGGTTCCTGTCGTCAAGAACGCGCACGCCCTCGGCGTGGTCGAGCTTCAACGCCAGATCAACGCGGTCGCCGGCGCCGCCCGAGACCGCTCCGCCTCGCGTGAGCAACTCTCCGGCTCGACGTTCACCATCTCCAACGTCGGCTCGCACGCCGGCAAGTACGCCACGCCGGTCATCAACTACCCCGAGGTCGCCATTATCGCGGTGGGCCGCGTGTACGACGCACCGGTGGTCCGCAACGGACAGGCAGCCGTCGGCAAGCTCATGCCCCTCTCGCTCGCATGCGATCACCGCGTCGTCGACGGCGCCACCGCCGCCCTCGCCCTCGCCGAGATCGTCCGCATGCTCGGCCAACCCGAAGGGCTCGCGTAACTTCGAAAGCGTCGGCCCATCGGTTACGCGCGTCCCACGCGATTCGTTCACGCCGCGTTCGCGGCCTTCCGTCGCGCCGCCCCGTTGTCGGCAGCATCCGACCCCGCCGTCCCGATCAGCCGCGCGCACGTCGCGATCAGAGCCCCGCTATCGATCGGCTTCGACGCGTATTCGTCGCAGCCCGCTTCCAGGCAGCGCTCGCGGTCGCCCGCCATCGCGTGCGCCGTCAAGGCCAGCACCGGTGTCCGCACCCCCGCTTCGCGCAGGGCGCGCGTCGCGTCGTAGCCGTCCAGCTCCGGCATCTGCATATCCATGAGGATCACGTCGAACGACGCGTCGCGCGAACTCACATCCTTGCCGCCCGCCGCCGCCGATCGCTCGCCAAGCACCCGATCCACCGCGGCCCGACCGTCGCACACCGTCTCTACCGCCGCGCCCGCTTTCCGCAGGTGATGCGAGATCAACCGCTGATTGTCCACGCCGTCCTCGGCGAGCAGCACTCGCCGCCCCAAAAGCGGCCGCACGCTCTCGGCGACCACCCCCATCTCGCCGACGCCCATCGCTCGCGCACGCCCTCCCTCACGTTCTTGCGCCGCCCGCAGCCGCGCGTCGACCGTCAGCGTGAACGTACTCCCCACGTCCGCCTCGCTCTCCGCCTCGATCCGACCGCCGAGCAGCTCCGCCAAACGCTGCGACACCGCGAGCCCGAGGCCCGTGCCCCCGAACCGCCGCGACGTCGACGCGTCCGCCTGCATGAACGGCTGGAACAACCGCGACATAGCCGCCTCGTCCATACCCGCTCCGGTGTCGGTCACGCGAAGGGTCAACACGCCGCGCTCCCCGGCTCCAGCGCGCACGACGCTCAGCCGAACGTCCACGCTTCCCCGAGCCGTGAACTTCACCGCATTGCCGATCAGGTTCAACCCGATCTGCCGAAGACGCGTCGGGTCAGTCTCCACAATGAGGTCGCCGCCCGTCTCGTCCTCGAAGCGCAGCGACACCCCTTTCGCCTCCGCGCGCTGACGCAGCAACTGCGCCACCGCCGCGATCTCGTCGCCCGGCCGCGTCCACACCCGCTCCAGCTCCACACGACCCTCTTCGATCTTGCTCAGGTCGAGGATGTCGTTGATCAGCGTCAACAGGTGCTCGCCGTTCCTCTGGATCGTCCGTACGTAGTCGAGGCGATCCATCTCTCCCGTCGCCGCATCACCGAGCAATTCCGTGAATCCCAGAATCGCGGTCATCGGCGTGCGGATCTCGTGGCTCATGTTCGCGAGAAACGCCGCCTTCGTTCGGTTCGCCTCGTCCGCGCGCACCCGCGCCGCTTCCAACTGCTCGATCATCCGCCGACGCTCCGTCACGTCGTACGCGAACGCACAGTTCAGCGTCAGCCCGTCGATCTCTACGATGTTCGCTCGCACCTCCACCGGGAACGTCGTCCCGTCCGCTCGGCGATGCTCGGATTCCACCGTCAGCGAGCCCCGGTCGCGCAGCTCCGCCCAGTGCTCCGCCCACGCCTCGGGCGTCATCCCCGTATCGAAGTCGCACACCGTCTTCGCCGCGAGTTCGTCGGCCGTATACCCCAACTGTCTCGACGCCGAAGCGTTCGCGTACAGCAGCCGCCCGGCTTCGTCGAGCCAATAGATCGGCTCGGCCGAACGTTCGATCGTCGCCTGCATGAGCGTTCGACGGTGCACGTGCGCATGATCGGCCAGCAGCGAACTCATCACGCTCGCTAGATCACGAAGACGCCCACACGACGCCAACTCCTCGGCCTCCTTCCGCGGCACTGTGTCGCGCACGCACAACGCGCCGACACGGCAACCGTTCGGCCCGTACACCGGCGCGCCGGCGTAGAACCGCACGCCCCCTTCCCGCGTCGGCGCGAGACCGCTGAACCGAGGGTCCGCCGCGCTGTTCGGCACCAGCAGCACGTCGTCGCTCTCGATCGTCCGGTTACAAAACGCCTGCGAGCGATCCCCGCAGCTCGCGTCCGTCCCTAGAGCCCCGAAGAACAACTCCTGATCCACGTCCACCAGACTCAACGCCGCCACCGGCGCGCCGAACGCGGCCGCCGCCGACCGCACGATCCGAGAGACCGTTTGCGACCGGCTGATCGCTTCTCGGTCGAGGAGATACAGATCCCGCAGGCGGGCACCTTCTTGGGACGTTTCACGCATGGCCCAACTCCTGTAGGGAATCGAACGGGTATCGACCTCAGGCGAGCGTTGGGTGAACTGACCCCGGCGTTTTCCTCGGCGGCGGCCTCGGAGCGCTCGCGCCACCCGCTTGTTCGGACGCGGGCCCGCCTGAGCCGACGATCGGCGTCGCGTTCACCACCGATTTGGGGCACCGCCCGAGCGGAGGAGCGGACGCCACCGGATCGCGGGACGCACTATGCTGCGGCCCGATGTCGGACGAGCAGACAGTTCCAGCCATGCGCGCGCCGTCGCCGAAGCGGGACCATCCGCTGACGCGCTCGGTCGCGGGTCTGATCGGCCTCGGCGTGCTGGTGGTGCTGGTGCTCGCTTGTGTGGGCACGCTGCCGTGGACTCTCTCGGCGGCGGGCC
>JGI12048J13642_10399535_pt1 | contig 54435 bp, 43 predicted proteins | sample ElkSlonscriptome_16_FD_13642 | JGI IMG/M metagenome (IMG submission 13642)
CGATCTCGTCGAGTTCGACAGGGTGGATCACAAAGCTCCAGTCCTCAAGCAGGCGAATTTTGCCTGCCGGAAGGGCGTCATAGGCTGATTTGCTCATGAAGAGATCTTTGAAATTGAGCGCTATGCAATTGCCGGCGAAGGCTTTTTTCTCTTCCTCGGTAATTTCGAGGACAAGCCCCGGATAGGCCTCGGCGATGGCACGTGGCACGTCCGGGTCGACAAACGCGTCGGGGCTAATGACCAGCGCGCGAGACGCCAAGATCGCCATAACCACATTGGTGTGATACTCGCTTGGCTTGAGCTCGAACTGAAAGCTCAGAGCCAGGTCAAAGGCCTCATGCATGGCCTGGCAGCCCTCGCCATTGACCCGCTGACTCAGGCCGCAGTATCCCACGCGCTGGGCGCGGTCGATCACCAGCGCGCCAGTCAATTCGGCGACCAGATCGCGCTTTGACAGGTCGATCTCCTCATAGCCGAGCAGATCGGTGAAAAACTGGCGAATGTCCTTGCGCTCAGCCTCGCGCTGGCGCTCTGGATGAAGCATGCGGCCGATGATGCTCCGTCCCGGAATGGTCGCGAAGACGTTGTTTGGGAACAAATCGTCCGGCGTCGTCGAATGGCCTGGAAAGCGAACCATGGGGATTCCGCAAGCCGCGATCTGCTCACTTAAACGTCGGTGCTGGTCGAGTGCCCTGGAGGTATCGACGGGCACACTCAAATCCATATAGACGTTGTCGCGTGCCGCCTGCTCGCTGAGACGAAAGTCAGTGGGCTCGACCAGAAACACCGCCTTGGGCACCGCCGGGGCATCGCAATTCAACCAGCCGGACTGGATCTGGGCACGGAATTGGTCGGGTCGGCAAACGATCATTACTACTATTTTCCTTTCAATTACGCTGGCTGCCTGGCCAGGTGCAATGGACGCGCTATGGTAAGCCCCATGGGTCGAGCTGTGAACCGGCCTGGACGCACCGATTCCGACTCTTAGGGATCAACGACCGGATTTCGGGCCCAGCCCCTGTCTCACCAGAAATCAGTCGACCGGACAGGCCTGGATGAAAAGCTCTGGAACTGCATTGGACAGGTGCATGTTCTGGCTCAATTTTTGCCGCCATGATCGGGCACCGGGGCAGCCATGAAACAAGCCCAGCATGTGGCGACCAACCTGCTGCAGTCGACCCCCTCGCGCCAGGTGCGTTTCTGCATAGTCAGCCATCGTTTCAACCACCTCGCGTCGCGATCGAGCAACCGGGTGGCCCAGCGCCACTCCAAGCTCTCGAAGAATCCAGGGTTGATGGTAAGCGGCTCGTCCCAGCATCACACCGTCGACCTGGTTGAGCAGGTCGATGGCCTGTTCAACCGATGTAACCCCGCCATTGATGATCACCTGCAGGTCAGGATGGCGCTGCTTGACGCGGAACACGCGCTGATAGTCCAGCTCTGGCACGTCTCGGTTCTGCTTCGGGCTCAAGCCGGAAAGCCAGGCTTTCCTGGCGTGGACGATCAGGGTATTGATGCCGCTGTCCAGCACGCTGTCGACGAAGTTTTTAAAAAAGGCCTCGTCATCGAGATCGTCTACTCCGATCCGAGTTTTGAGCGTGACCGGGCGATCGGTCACCTGCTGCATTCCGGCCAGCAGGTCGCGAACCAGCAAGGGCTCTTTCATTAGGCAGGCGCCAAATCGTCCTTTCTGGACGCGATCGGAGGGGCAACCGACATTGAGATTGATCTCGTCATAGCCCCGCTCGGAGGCAATTCTCGCGCACTGCTCAAGCTCAGCGACATCGCTACCACCCAGCTGCAGCGCAACGGGCTTCTCAGCCGCGTCGAATCCAATCAGGCGCTCTCGATCACCGTGAATAACAGCTCCGGTCGTGACCATTTCCGAATAAAGAACGGCCGATCCGTTGATCTGGCGGTGGAAGAATCGGCAGTGGCGATCAGTCCAGTCCATCATGGGCGCCACGCAGAGTTGTCGGGAAAGGGGGCCGCCGATCATGTTGCGACTGTCATAGTGAAGAGCACTCAAGAGAGACCCTGTAAGGATCAGGGCATCTATTATATTCCATGGTGTCCGGCATGACCGGTTTCCAGCTTCGATGGGGTCAGGTTGTCTACTGCACTGGCGCGACGGTCGTTAATAGGTCAAGCTGGCCGTAGAGCCTGCGATCCGAGGGGTAGAGGATTTGTTTGGAAGAAAAGAGGATATCAACGATCCGGATCGACCCGATCCCATGGAGTGGGCTCGATCTCTGAATCGTCGTCGGCTCGAATTGAGCGTGATGTATTACCTTGGAGGCAGCACGATCATCGTGGTGACTGCTTTCGCGGTCTATCGATTCTGGACCGGCGATACGACCGGCGGTCTCACCAACACGATCATCGTCGGCATGCTGGCGATCACTCTGATTCTGGGCCGTTTTCCCCGATACGAGCAGTGGGCACTGATCATGTTCGGCCTGGTCAGCTCGATCTCCTGCATTCTTTCGACCATGGTCGTCGGCAGCAACGGCTTGCTTTGGACCTATCTCGTGCTCTGGATCAACATGCTGATCCTGCCACGCTGGATGGCGGCAGGATTGAACCTGACCATTATTATTTCGTATCTCTTCAATCCGACGCTATTCACCGACCTCCTTCACGAAGTGAGCTGGGCGGCGGTCGCGTTCATGTTCAGCACCTTCGGCATGGTGGTCACCTCGCTACTACGCAATCAGCGGCGGGAGCTGGCCCAGTTGGCGACTCGGGACCCACTCACAGGCACTGGAAATCGACGCCTGATGCAGCGCGATCTCGAAGACGCTGTCGAATGCTTGGCAGGTAAGAAGCGCCCATCAACGGTGATGGTCATGGACTTGGATAACTTCAAGGATCTCAACGATGAATATGGCCATGAGGCAGGGGACTTGGCGCTTGAAAAATTTGCCGGCGATGTGCAGGACGTTCTGCGCGCAAATGACGGCTTCTATCGCATGGGCGGGGAAGAATTCGTTATTCTCTTCAGCGGCATGGACCAGGCGGCTGCCCGGATGGCTCTGCCCGACATGCACGCTCGCCTGAGTGGAGCAACTAAAGGACCGGGAGGTCCGCTCCTATTGTCCGCAGGAGCTGCGACGCTCAAGCCTAGAGAGGGCTGGTCGCGCTGGCTGGCTCGGGCCGATGATGCGCTTTACCGCGCCAAGGCCAGCGGCAGGAACCGTATTGAACTATCTGAATAGGATTTACGGGTCAGACCAAGAAATCAACGTTTCTCGATGCCGTTCTCTGTGGAAACCAGAACCTGGTCGGCAGGGCGGTAGGCAAAAAGACCGTTGCTGACTACGCCGGGAATCCGATTGATCTGATCCTCCATGTCGCGCGGATTCACCAGGTCCAGGCTGCGCACGTCCAAAATCAAATTGCCGCTGTCCGTTGTGAAGCCGTCGCGCAGCTCGGGCTGACCACCCAGGCCGATCAGCTTCCGACCGACAAGGGCGCGCGCCATCGGCAGGACCTCGATAGGTAGGGGAAACTCACCGAGCACCGGCACGCACTTCGACTCGTCAACGATACAGATAAACTTGCGGCTGGCGCCGGCGATGATTTTCTCACGTGTCAGCGCCCCACCCCCGCCTTTGATCAAGCGCTTGTGCGCATCGACTTCGTCGGCCCCGTCGATGTAGAGCTCAAGATCACCCGTGTGATTCAGGTCCAGCACGCGCACGCCAATCTCCCTCAAGCGCTGCGTGGTGGCCTCCGAAGAAGAAACCGCGCCGTCCAGGCGCTTCCCCGATGCCGCCAGCTGATCGATGAAGGCGTCTACGGTACTTCCCGTTCCCACGCCCAGCACCATGCCATCCTCGACATATTCGAGCGCGGCCTGGGCCACATCAATTTTCAATCGCTGCTGACTCATTCTTCCTCCAGTCCGAGCAGATACTCCCATTGCTCCTCGGAAACCGGCATGATCGAGAGCCGATTGCCGCGTCGCGTCAGGGCAAAATCGCCGAGAGCCTCAGTGTGACTCTTGATTTCGGCCAGGGAAATCACCCGCTTGGTGTGGCGCTGGTATTTCACGTCGACGAGAATCCAGCGCGGATCGTTCGGATCACTCTTCGGGTCGTAATATTTCGAGTCGGGATCGAACTGCTTGGGATCCGGATAGGGTTTGCTTGCCACCGTAGCAATACCGACGATGCCAGGCACCTTGCAGTTTGAGTGGTAAAAGAAGACCTGATCGCCGCGCTGCATGTCATCGCGCATGAAATTTCGCGCCTGATAGTTTCGAACGCCGTCCCAGGGCTCGGTCTTCTTCGGTTGGCTTTTCAGATCGTCGATACTGAAATCATCGGGTTCGGATTTAATCAGCCAGTGACTCAACTGGATCTCCTCGAAATATCGGGCTTGATTGTTTCAAGTCTAACAAGAGCAGCGCTCCCTGCGAGAAGTGATCCTCAGTAGGTGAAAACTCGGCTTCCGCGATCGGTGATAACCGCGTCTAGCGGGACATCCCAAGCATCGACCGGCAACCCGTCGATCTGCTGGAAACCATAAGCGACACCGATCCTCTGAGGACCGGTTCCCGGATGATTGACGAATGGGGCAAACGCTCGGTCGTAGAATCCACCGCCCATGCCAAGCCGCTCGCCGGCGGAGCTAAATGCCACCAGCGGCATAAAAACCACGTCGAGTGACGACAGGTCGCAGGCGTCGCTATTGACGGGTTCGGGTATTCCGAACACGTTGGGCTTCAACACGGACCCGGGGCGCCATCGCTTGAACTCCAGCTGCTCAGCGTTGACCACCGGAAGATAGATTCTGCGTGCCGCCTGATGTAGTGCCTCCATAGCCGGCATCAGATCCGGCTCGCCTCGAAAGGGGTGGAAGGCGGCAAGCTGGAGGGCGTCGATATCGTCGAGATACCGAAGCATGTAGGCGCATATCTTACGATCGAGGCGCAGACGCTGGTGGTCGTGCAGAGCTTGACGCTCGATGAGAAGTTGATCGCGAAGGCCTGCTTTGGTACTCGACATCGGCTTCATCGCGTCGCAGGTTCAAGTCGTTTGCCGAATAAATGAGTGGCGCTCTCCACCTGTGCCGCTGCAGGTCGGTGACCTTGAACCAAGGGTTCAAGTGGGTCGGCTCTTCCTGCCTTTAGGCCATTCGCCGTTAGGCGACCAGCACACCAGCGTGGAAAGTTACCGTCCCGAGGTCAATACGTAGGGACAAGGCATATTACGTTCCTGCTGGCAAACACCGCAGAGAACGCCTAGAGCCGAAGTGTATGCCTAGGAGAGTGAACGATCAAGCTCCATGGCCATTTGGCGAACCCGAACATCGACCCGCTCTTCTCGTTCTTTCAATTGCTTACGAAGCTTTAACACCTCTTCAGCGAGGTTCAACGCACTCATGACCGCGATCTTGTCAATGGACGATATTCGGCCACTATCACGAATTTCGCGCATCTGATTGTCCAGAAAAAGCGCCGACTCCATGAGTTCTCGGCGTTGGTCAGGAGCGCACATCACGCGATACTCCCGTTCGAGTATTCTCACAATTGCCGGTTCGTTCGAGTTACTCACTGGTCCTACCCCGCGTTTTCGAGTGACTTCAGGCGTTCTATCATTGATTCAACGCGCTCGCGCGCTTTCTCGTTGCGCTGAACCAGTTGAGCACGCTCAGCGACTAGAGCGTCCTGGCGCACGTGGAGGGATCGGTTTTCTTCCTCAAGGGCACGAATCCTGTCTAGCATCTCGGTAAATCGATGCTGGAGCTGATCTAAAGCGTCAGTCGTCTGTTGCAGAGAATCCATGCGCGCACAGTCTTAGGTAGCATTTACAGGAGCTTAATGATAGTTGTCAAAGCATCACTTCACAAGCGCTCGCAAAAGGTTCGCCAACGGGGCCGGTGATAAACTACTTACGACTCAATTTTTCGAGACCTTTATGACTCAGCAACAGGAATCCAAGCTTGCGTGGATTCTAGCCCTGGCGGCCGACAAAGACCCGGCCGGCGTGGCAGAAACCCATGCCGTAGTGATTGGTTTGTTGTGCGCTCGACCGGGCCTTGACGAGAGCGATCTGTCAGGTCACCTGGCGGCGCTTCAGGTCGGTGACTTGACCCCCGAAGAAATACTGGAGCAGATCGGCCCGGCGCTGACCTCGCTGAAGAACGAGCTCGCATCCACGGATCTTAAGTTCCAACCGCTACTCCCCACTGATGATCGGCCTCTTCTGGAGCGAACGATCTGTCTGGGGCGCTGGTGCTCTGGCTTCTTGACCGGATTCGGATCCGGTCAGCCGGTACTCAAAAGCGACGAATCACAGGACGCTTTGCGGATGATTGAGCAGATCGCCCGAGCAACCACAGATGCCGAATCGGATCAAGAAGCCGAAGAGTCGGCCTATTCCGAATTAACAGAATTCATCCGGGTCGCGGTTCTACTGTTGCGCGAAGAAAGCCTAGGCCACTCATGATCAAAACGGAGGAATATGCTCAGCGACGTCATCGTCTGATGACTGAAGCGGGAGAGAACACCTTGATTCTGATCGGAGCTGCTCGACCACAGCTTCGCAACGGCGACAGCTTTTTTGCCTATCGACAGGACAGCGATTTTCTATATCTCACTGGCCTCCAGGAGCCGGATGCGGTCCTTGCGCTGGTGCCTGGGCGCGGTGCCGGCGAACAGATCCTGTTCTGTCGGCCCGCCGACCCGGAGCGCGAACGCTGGGACGGACCCCGGCTGGGCCTGGAGGGCGCGCGTCAGCGTCTCGGTATGGATGACGCGTTCCCAATAGACGACCTCGACGAAATTCTCCCGAACCTGATGGAGGGCGTCTCACGGGTCTACCATCCGGTGGGCAAGGACGCCGATTTCGACCAACGCATCATCGGCTGGCGGCAGCGGCTCCGGCAGCTTCGACGCGAAAAAGGTCCTGGCGAGATCGTATCGCTGGAATACCTGTTGCATGAGCAACGACTGGTCAAGTCGCGCCAGGAAATCCGCGCCATGAAAAAAGCAGCGCGGATTTCAGCTGACGCCATCGTGCGCGCAATGAAGTTTTGCGCACCAGATCTGAACGAATCAGATATCCACGCCGAGCTGATTCATGAATATCGGCGTCGAGGCTGCCAGCCGGCCTACCTGCCGATCGTTGCTGGCGGAAAGAACGCGCTGATACTCCACTACATCGAAAACAACCATGCCCTGAACGACGGCGACCTGGTTCTGATCGATGCCGGCTGCGAGCTGGACGGCTATGCGGCCGATATTTCCAGGACGTTTCCGGTCAACGGCGTCTTCAGCCCAGAGCAGCGTGCCGTCTACGACGTCGTGCTGGACGCACAGCGGCAGGCCATCGATCAGGTTCGGCCCGGGCACCCCTACGAGGCCTACCATGAGACCGCGGTCAAGGTTCTGACTACAGGACTGTGCGATCTGGGGCTACTGAAAGGCTCAGTCGATGAATTGATCGAATCAAACGCCTACCGTCGCTTCTACATGCATAAGACCGGCCACTGGATCGGCCTGGACGTTCACGATGTCGGTGACTATCGCATCGACAATCAGTCCCGAGTGCTAGAAAAGAACATGGTCGTGACCGTCGAGCCCGGCCTTTACATCGGCGCGGAGGAAGATATCCCCAAACGTTTCCGCAATATCGGGATTCGCGTCGAAGACGACATTCGAGTCACGGGCGCAGACCCCGAGAATCTCACAAGCTCAGTGGCAAGCACTATTCAGGACATCGAGGAGATCATGGCGCGATGAGCTCCTCCTTTGACTGCGTCATCATCGGCGGCGGCCTGGTTGGTGCGACCGCCGCGGTTGCCCTGGCCAACGCCGGACGCTCGGTGGCCGTCGTCGAGGCTCGGGCCCGCCCTGGCAATCCAAACAGCAATGGCGAATCCTCCGCCGCTGACCAGCCCGCACCGCCCAGCCATGATGACCGCACCCTGGTCATTAATGCGGCCTCTATGAACATCCTATCCCGCCTTGATCTGCTGCCGGACGCCGCAGTGCGATGCCCGATCGAGATGATTGAGATCACGCGCCAGGGCGGATTCGGGCACTTGAGCCTGAAGGCGTCCGACCATGGTCGGCCAGAATTTGGCCAAGTGATCGTTGCCCGCGAGCTCGGCCGGGTGGCGCTGAACGCCGTCAGAGCGCACGAGCAGATCACCGAGTTCTCCCCGGATCGTTTGGAGGACTGGACCGCCAATCTCGACGGGCTTGATGTGCGCCTCGAGTCGGGTAGCGAGCTGAGCACGAAACTGCTGATCGGCGCCGACGGCAACGAGTCCAGCGTCCGCCAGCAGGCCGGCCTGCATTGCCAGCGCCACAGCTACGGGCAGTCAGCAATGATCTTCAATATCTTGCCGCAGCGTCCCACCAAAACGACGGCCCACGAGCGTTTCACACCACGGGGCCCGCTGGCGCTGCTGCCCCAGCCTGAGGGTCGGATGGGTGTGGTCTGGATCGATTCGGACGAAGCGATCGACACGGCGATAGAGCTAGACGACGAAACCTTATGCCGCGACCTAGAGTTCCGATTTGGGAGCAGCCTGGGCGGCTTTACGACGCCGGGAAAACGGGCGCGCTACCCCCTGATACGGCAGCGAACACACTATCCGATTTCCCAGCGCGCGGTGGTCATCGGCAACGCGGCCAATGCAGTGCATCCCGTGTCAGCCCAAGGGTTCAACCTCGGCCTGCGCGACGTCGCGGGCCTGATCGATTCGATCGACTCTTATAACGACCCCGGTGAGCGCGTCGCGCTTGAGACCTTCGCGGCCGAGCGTCGCGTCGATCAGGACGCCACCGTGCGCTACACCGACACGCTGGCCCGGGCCTTCACGAACCCCTCCGGCCTGGCCCGCCTGGCGTCGGGCCTGGGAATCATGGCTCATGCGGGACTACCGGGGCTGCGTCATCGCCTGGTGCATGCCGCGATGGGCTTCCGCGCGCCCTTGCCCTCGCTAGCACGTCCGCAGAATCGATGATCAGGGAAAACGACATTGCAATCGTGGGCGGCGGCGCGGCGGGTGCGGCCGCAGCGCTCCTGCTGGCTGACCAGGGCCATCAGGTAGCCCTGATCGACGCCAGCCCCCTCGCCGAGGACTGGCCCGGTGAGCAGCTCGATGCTCGCGTTGTGGCGCTTAGTCCCGGGTCGGCCGCCATTCTGAGTTCGGTCGGCGCGTGGCCGCCGCCGCAGGCAGACCGCGTCGCCGCTTATCAGACCATGCAGGTGTGTTCTGCCGGAGGGCGCTTGGAGTTCTGCGCAGACCAGCACGGCCTTGACGCGCTGGGCTGGATCGTCGAAATTCCGGCGATCCGGCACTCGCTGTGGCGGCAGCTTGAGAAGCACTCCAATGCGCAGATTCTCTGCCCAACTCGGGTCGAGGCCGTTGAGGAGCGCGAGCGCGGTGTCCGTTTGAAACTCGATGACGGCAGCCGGCTGAACACGGCATTGCTCGTGGCCGCCGACGGTGCAAAAAGTCGACTGCGCGAGATGGCAGGTATCCCAATTGACATCTGGCACTACAACCAGCACGCACTGATCGCGCCCGTGCAGACCGAGCGCCCGAATTCAGGCATCGCCTGGCAGCGCTTCACCGAGCACGGTCCGTTGGCCCTCTTACCCCTGCCCGACGGCCAGTCTTCAATCGTCTGGTCTCAACCCAGCGGACGGGCGCTCGCTCAGGTCGAGGCCGACGAGGACCGAGTAATCGCTGAACTGAATGCCTGCCAGGACAGCCCCATGGGGGCGGTTTCGACGATCGGGCGCCGCCATGCGCTGCCGCTGGTCCGACGCAAAGCGCGCCAGTTGTTTAAGGGTCGGGTTGTGTTGCTGGGTGATTCAGCACGAAGCGTGCATCCGCTAGCCGGACAGGGGTTGAACCTCGGGCTTGCCGACGCTGCGGCGCTGGCCGAATGTCTGGCCTCGCAACAACAATCGGGCGAGCCGCGACGGGCCTTAGCACGCTATCAACGCTGGCGTCGATCGGCCTCCGAAATGATCGGCGGCGGCATCCACGCAATCAACGAGACCAATCGACTGCCCTTTGGGCTCGGCCAGCACGTGCTCGGCGCTGGCTTCATCGCGGCCAATCGGCTATGGCCGGCACGTGAGATGCTGATCGAACGGGCCTGTGGCTTCGACTCCGACAGCCCCCGACTGGCCCAGCGGGCGCGGAGCGCATGAGCCCCACCTTGCGCGCCGGTCTAATGGTGACCGGCGGCGCAGTCGTCATCAGCTTTGCCGCAATCTTTGCGCGCCTGGCCGAGGTCGAACCCACGACGTCGGCGTTCTACCGAATGCTCTTCGGAACCGTTGGCTTCGGCCTGCTGCTGCTGATTGACCCCCGGCTCCGGCGCGGCTTGGGCTCGGGCTGGCTGGCCTCGCTGCTGATCGCGATCTGCTTCACTGCCGACCTGTGGTTCTGGCACCGATCGATCGACTATATCGGCCCCGGACTGTCCACATTGCTGGCCAATTTTCAGGTCTTTGTGCTCACCTTCGTCGGCGTAGTTTGGCTCAAGGAGAGAATCAGCCGCCGATTCGCCGCCGGACTGAGCCTAGCTATGCTCGGACTATGGCTGCTGTTCGGACGCGACTGGTCACAGCTGCCGCCTGATGCTCGGATCGGCGTCGCGCTTGGGCTTCTCACTGCGCTGGCCTACGGATCCTATTTGTTGACGCTGCGAGCCGCCCAGCTCCGGACACCGGAACTCAGACCCGAGACACGTCTGCTGCAGGTCGCCCTGTACTGCACCTTCATGCTGGGTCTGATCAATCTGGCCGAGGGACAGAGTTTCGTCATTCCGGACACGCGCTCCTTGCTGGCCTTGGTGGCTCTCGGATTGTGCTGTCAGGTGCTGGGCTGGGTTCTGATCGCGCGCGGCTTGCCAGCTTTGGCCGCCGCCGTGGTCGGATTGCTGCTGCTGCTCCAACCCTCGCTCTCGATTGTCTGGGACATGCTGATCTTCGGACTCCGCCTCGAGCCGGTTCAGTTCGCCGGCTGCGCCCTGGCCCTGATCGGGATCTATCTGGGATTCCGCGCGGCGAACCGAGGCCTGGACGACTGATCGGAAAGACCCCGGCCCTGAATGGACGTCTAGGAAAGCGACCAGTCGATCGGCTCGAGTCCGCGCTCCTCCAGCCACTGGTTGGCTTGTGAAAAATGACCACAGCCGAGAAAGCCTCGATGAGCAGACAGCGGCGAAGGATGGGGTGCGGTCAGGACTCGATGACGTCTGGTGTCGATCGCGCTGCCCTTCTTCTTTGCCTGGCTGCCCCAGAGCAGGAAGACCGCGTGCCGGCAATGGCCATTGACCGCCTGCACCGCGGCATCGGTAAAGCGCTCCCAGCCGTGACCCTGATGCGAACCCGCCTGTCCATGCTCGACGCTGAGAACGGAATTCAACAGCAGCACGCCGCGGTTTGCCCAGGCTTGAAGACAGCCGTGCGGCGGCGGCGTTAACCCGAGGTCCGATTCGATTTCTTTGTAAATATTGATTAAAGAAGGCGGCACTCGCACACCTTTCCGAACCGAAAAACACAGTCCGTGTGCCTGCCCGGGCCCGTGATATGGATCCTGGCCCAGGATGACGACCCGGACCCGCGATAGTGGCGTCGAATTCAATGCGTTAAACATTTCCACGCCCGGGGGATAGATCGTGGCGCCAGCCTGCTTACGGACTTTCAGAAATGACCGCAGCTCTTGCATATAGGTCTGCTCAAACTCATCGCCGAGCACCCGAAGCCATTCCTCATGAAGCTGAATCGTTGCCAATTGCCTACTCTTCGAAACGATCTTTAACAGAGACCTAGACTACCAAGACAAGACGCGTAAGACGGAGAAACGGCACACCCCATGCCGTGTCATTCGAACACGCACTGGCCACTCTTCGTTCGTTATCATTGCGCTATCCAGATAAGAGAGTTCAACCCTTCATGTCAATTAAAACTGATGCCGTCATTATCGGTGCCGGGCCCGTCGGGCTTTTCCAGGTTTTTGAACTCGGACTGCTCGATCTCAAGGCCGAACTGATCGATAGCCTGCCGCAGCCAGGCGGACAGTGTGCCGAGCTCTACCCCGAAAAGCCGATCTATGACATTCCGGCTTATCCGGTGATCGGCGCACAGGAGCTCATCGACAACCTGCTCGAGCAAATCAAGCCCTTTGATCCCGGCATGCACTGGGGACAGCAGGTCGAGAAATTCACCAAGAGAGATGATGGCCGCTTTACTGTGATCACAAACAAAGGAACGGAATTCGATGCGGGCGCTGTGATCATTGCGGCCGGATTGGGTTCGTTCCTGCCGCGCAAGCTAAAAGCCAAGAACGTAGACCAGATCACCAGCGATCAGATCCAGTACAAGGTGACGGAGCGAGAGCGCTATCGCGGCAAGCGACTGATTATTCTGGGTGGTGGCGATTCGGCGCTCGACTGGACGCTCGATCTGGTTGATGTTGCCGAGTCCATTGCGCTCGTACATCGTCGCGCCGACTATCGTGGCGCGCCGTCAACGGCTGCCAAGGTCATGGCGCTGGCCGACGAGGGCAGGATCAGCCTCCATCAGGGCCTGATTATGGATGTGTTCAACGACAGCGGGCGGTTCACCGGGCTGGAGGTCATGGATCTGGAGAAAAATCGGGCAACCGTCGAGGGTGACGAGGTACTCGTATTCTGGGGCCTCGCGCCCGACCTTGGACCAATCGCGGACTGGTCGCTGGAGATCGAGAAAAAGCAGCTCGCCGTCGACACGGAGAAATTCGAAACCAACATCGCAGGTATTTTTGCGGTCGGCGACATCAACACCTATCCGGGAAAAAAGAAATTTATCCTTTCAGGCTTTCACGAGGCAGCCCTAGCCGCCTTCGGTATTCAGAAATACATCCATCCAGACAAGCGGCAGTTTGTTCAGTACACAACGACATCGCCAATCATGCACAAGCGTCTCGGGGTGGATGAGGGGGCAAAAACTACTTGAATACAGGCCAGTTTGGAGTTGAGTCATTGTCGCTAATCAGGCAATTCGTCCATCAAACGGTCGTAAACCGGTCGCGAGTAGCCCGACACGCGCTGGTCCTGGAAAAACGCGAGCGGGACGCCGCGTCCACCGGCATCGCGCCACTGCTCATTCGTTGCCGCTGAAGCCTCGATATCGATCTCGAGGAAATTGATTTTGCGGTCGATTAGGTGAGACCGTGCACGGTCGCAATAACCACACCAGGGCGCAGTGAAAATGACCACGTCATGATTGTCGGTAAAATCCTCGGCGCTTAGCCGTGAGGTCGAGTGCATCCACGCAGCAGCACCTAACAGCACCATCGCGGCAAAAAGAATAAGAGCACGCATGTAGAAAATTCCCGGAGACCTGGAGCCCAACGCCGGGCAGAGTTCTATTGTGATATCAAGCGCAGTTCGAATTCAAGCTCCACCCGATCACGAATGAATTCCGTATCGGCATACTCTCCCTGCCCGACCCCGAAGTTCAGGCGGGAAATATCGGCCGAACCCACCAGGCTGAGAGCATCACCGCTGGAATCCAACTCAGCGTTAACGCTTTGTGATGCGGTAAAACCTTTCAAGCCCAGACTACCTTCGAGCACCAAACCGTCGCCCTGATCAATGACCCGAGTGGAGGTCCAGGTTGCGGTCGGAAACTCCTCGACAGCAAAGAAGTAGCGGCCATGTAGTGTCTCGTCTCGATCACGGTTGCGGGTATCGGCAGACCCGGTCGCGACGCTAACAGTCCATTCGCTGGCGCTCCAGTCTGAGCCGTCAGGCCGGCAGACTCGAACGTCGAAATCGTCAAACGATCCAAAGAAATTCTCGCCTTCGACCTGGCCCGAAAAACGCAGTTCCCCGCTGCTCTCATCGGCCAGCCAACAGGCAGCCTGGATCGAACTCATCATCAGCAGTGCTGCAGCCAGCGCAGCTGACCGATATGCCACCTGAAATTTCATAACAACCCTTCGTTATTCGCAAACGCCATAATAATACGTAGCCATCCATGAAGACCATGCCGCGACATGGACACGCTCCACTGGTCGGAAAAAAAAGAGACCTTTCTACGAATATTTCCTGAAAGCGCCTTCGTAAGTCCGCTCAGCTATGGCAGACTAAAAGGCATCACGATCTGCCGCCCCACAACTCTTTGAGGAATTTCATGAAAGCAAGCCGGACCTTCCTGGCAGTGACGCTTTGCGCGCTCGCACTTCCCGTCGTTGCAAGCAATCCTGCGAACGACGCGCCGATCGATGCACGCTCCATTCTCTTCGACCGTGCGGAATCACTCGGCTTGAATGCTAGCGACATCGCCAACGCAGAGATCACCGACGATTACCTCAGCGCCCATACCGGGGTGCGTCACATCTGGCTTCGCCAGCAAGTCGATGGTCTGCCAGTCGCTCTGGGTCTTGTGAATATCAATGTTGGGAATTCAGGTCGGGTCTGGAGCATCAACAGCCGTTTCACAGAACAAGCCGCTGCGCGCAAAAACAACCGCACGCCAACGTTGACCGCTCGTGAGGCCCTTGTCGTTTATGCCGATAAGCGCGACCTACCCTTCGATGAACGGGTAGAGCTCATCGCGCAGCAGGACGACGAGTCCATGGTGTTTGCCGGCGCTTCGATGTCGGACAGCGATATCCCGGTTCATCTGACCTGGCTCGAGCACAAGGAAAAACTTCATCTAGCTTGGGAAATGGTCGTGGATGAGCGCGGACGCAAGGACTGGTTCCAGACCTGGATCGACGCCCATAACGGCGAGGTGCTCAAGGCGGTTAACTGGACCCAGGAAGCTAGCTATCGCGTATTTGCTGCCCCGCTCGAGCACCCGGGACAGGGCGCCGACAGCATCGTCGTCGACCCTGAAGATTCAGTGGCCTCTCAAGATGGCTGGCATCGCGTCGGCGACACGGCCTACACCGACACGCGCGGCAACAATGTGTTTGCGCAGGAAGACGGGAATGCCAATAATTCCGGCGGTCGGCGTCCCGACGGCGGATCGGATCTGGCGTTCGATTTCCCGGTCGATCTCAACACGCAGCAGCCGTCAGAGTACGAAGACTTCGCTATAACGAACCTCTTCTACTGGAATAATTACATTCATGACGTGCTCTGGCACCACGGCTTCGATGAAGCCTCAGGCAACTTCCAGCAGATCAATTTCTCCGGCGAAGGATCGGGGGGTGACGCGGTTCGTGCCGATGCCCAGGACGGCTCAAGCACCAACAACGCCAACTTTGGCACCCCGCCGGACGGCTTCGCGCCACGCATGCAGATGTTCATTTGGACGTCCGCACCACCGGCCTCGCTGCGAATCAACGAACCTGCGCAAAGCGCGGACGACTACACGGTTCGAGCCGCGTCATTCGGCCAAGCACTCACCGACCCAGGCGTTAGCAGCACGCTGGAGCTGGTCGAAGATGGCAGTGCCTCTCCGGACCTAGGTTGCAATCCGCTGCCCGACTTTACCAGCGGAAATATCGCGGTTATTCGCCGCGGCGGCTGTGAGTTCGGCACCAAATCGCTCAACGCCCAGAACGCAGGCGCTGTTGCAGTCATCATCGTCAACAATGAAGGGGGCAACGGCACGATTGCCATGGGCGGTGGCGTCAACGGCGACGCGGTGACCATCCCGGCCGCCATGATCGGCAACAGTGATGGCGATCTGATCATCGCCGATCTCGAAAATGGAATCAGCGGCGAGCTGCTGCAGGAAGCGAGCGAAAATCTGGATCGCGACAGTGACCTGGATGCCGCTGTGATCGCTCATGAGTACGGCCACGGCCTATCAAATCGCCTCACCGGCGGCCCATCCCAGGCTTCTTGCCTCAGTGGCCTGCAGCAGGGCGGCGAGGGTTGGAGTGATTTCCTCGGGCTTTGGATGACCGCCAAGGCCGACGATCGCTCGGATCAACCGCGCGGCGTGGGTTCCTGGCTGATCTTCCAGGAGAACGTTCCCGGCGCTGGAATCCGGCCCGCTCCCTACGTTCGAGACATGACCATCAACCCGCTCACCTACGACAACATCCGTAATGCCGGACAGCCAGGCGGCGTTTCCATACCGCATGGAGTCGGCACGGTGCTGAACAGCGCGATGTGGGACCTTTACTGGAATCTGGTCGACAAGTATGGATTCGATGAGGATCGACACACCGGCACCGGCGGCAACAATCTGGCCCTGCAGCTGGTCGTCGACGGATTGAAACTCCAGCCCTGCTTGCCAAGCTTCCTGGACTTCCGAGACGCCGTCTTACTCGGCGACGAAATCGCCAATGACTCGGCCAATCAGTGCGAGATTTGGGACGCCTTTGCGCGCCGCGGCATGGGGGTCGGCGCGGCTGACGGCGGCAACGCAAACTCGCTTAACGTCACAGCAGACTTTGCGCTGCCGTCCCAGTGCCGCCCGGACCCGATGTTCGAAGACCGCTTCGAAGTCCGCTAAGCGGTCCGGTGGACCCAGTGCGGCCGGCCGATCATTCGTCCGGCTGCCAGCCCTGCCAGTCAAAGCGGGTATAGCGCGCCAAATCCTCCGGCGTCTGGACCCCGGTTAGGCGACGTTGACCAATGACCCAGGTCGGGAAATCCCGGATTTGTTCAGACGCGCACTGGAACGCCATACCGGCATTGCGTCCGTTCGGTGAGCATTCAAAATAAGGGAGCGCATCGGCTGCTTTGCCGAACACGTCCTTCTGGTCGTTGCAGGCCGGGCACCAGAACGCACCGTAGAATACCGCCCCACTGTCGTCCAGATGCTCAGCCAGGGCCTGCAGCTTGGGATCGGCGGGGGCAACGAACCAGTCGTTGTAGAGACCGTGGAGAGCCACCATGGCCACAAGCACCATCACGCCCTTGCTGATTAGGAAATTGGCCCAGAACGGTTCCGTCGTCGGTTCGGGTCGAATGAAGCTCAGGTAGATGAACATAGCAAGCAGCGTCAGCAGCGAGGCCGTGCACCACTGGCAAAGCGCCTGAAGCTCGAACCAGCCAACGCTGGTTAAGTACAGGCTGAAAATCAGCCCGAAAAAATTCAGGGTCCAGAGCTGCTGCCAGCGCTTTGGCCTCGGACGACCAAGACCTGCGACCAGGGCGATCACCAAATACAGCAGAAACCCGAACAGTGACACTGGCACGCCAAGTAGCGTCGACCAGCGGCTGGATTGGATCACGTCGCATGATGAGCCCTCACCGCAACCAACGGGCGCACCGGCCGTCAGCGTAGTCAGAACCAGGTATCCGGTGATTGCCAGTCCGAGTCCGCTCAGAGCCAGCACGACCCGATCGGGCGCATAAATTTTTTTCGGTGTTTGAATTGTCGCACTTGGTTTTCTCGATCGAGACTTACGGGACACGGGACAAACTCCTGATCAGCATGGTTTCAGCCAGCTAGCTTGCCGCAAAAGCACCAACCACGGCAAGCACCTTTTTATTCACCGGCGCGCGGCCGCAATTGCTCGCGCGTCAAGGAAATAGCGTCATGACTCGACTCGCTAGAGGGTATGATCAAGCGCTAGTTTTCAAGTGGTCATTCGTTTGACGAAAACACTGCATCATCCGGATTTTGAAAGAGATTCCTGTGGTTTCGGGCTGATCGTCAGGTTGGACGATCGGGCCGATCATGGCGTGGTGTGCGATGCGCTAACCGCGCTGCATCGACTCACCCATCGCGGGGCCGTCGCTCCGGACGGCAAGACCGGCGATGGCTGCGGCCTGTTGGTCAAGATGCCGGTCGGATTTCTGAAAAGTGAGCTGGATACGCAAGACATTGAGTTGCGCGATGGTTTTGCTGTGGGCATGCTGTTTCTCGATCCTGACTCGGAACGTGCAGCGCGCCAGCGCGACACGATCGAAGCCGAGCTTCAGGCCAGGGAGCTTCCGGTTGTCGCCTGGCGACAGGTCCCGCTCGACGACAGCGTTCTCGGCGATGCCGCCCGGGCCCGACGCCCAGCCATAGAGCAATTGTTCATCAACAGGCCTGATCGGCTGGATGAAGAGTCCTTCGAACGCCAGCTGTTCCTGGCCCGCCGAGGCATTGAGCAAGCAAGCAATGATGATCGCTCATACATTGCCAGCCTGTCCTCGAAGACCCTGTCCTACAAGGGCATGGTCATGCCGGAGCGTCTGGCCGAGTTTTATCCCGACCTGGCCGACTCCCGGTTTCAGACGTCGGCCGTAATTTTCCACCAGCGCTTTTCCACCAACACCCTGCCGCGCTGGAAGCTGGCCCAGCCCTTTCGCTTGCTGGCCCATAACGGTGAGATCAACACCATCCAGGGCAACCGACACTGGACACGCGCCCGTCGCCGCCTGCTGGCCTCGCCCCTGCTCCCGGCGCTGGCTGAACTGGATCCACCGGTCTCTATGCACGGCTCGGACTCCAGCTCGCTGGACAACATGCTCGAACTGCTGGTTGCCGGCGGCATGCCGTTGCCGCAGGCCGTGCGCATTCTACTTCCTCCAGCCTGGCAGACCGCTGACAACCTCGACGCCGACCTGCGCGCCTTCTATGAGTACTACAGCTTTCACCAGGAAAGCTGGGACGGCCCCGCCGGTCTGGTCATGTGCGACGGCCGGTTTGCGGTCTGCGCGCTGGACCGCAACGGCCTGCGCCCGGCCCGCTGGACCCTGAGCAAGGACGATCGCCTGATCGTTGCCTCCGAGACCGGCGTGGTCGACATTGACCCCTCCGAGGTCAAGACCCGAGGTCGCCTGGGGCCGGGCGAAATTCTGGTCGCAGATCTCGACCAGGGCCGCCTCATGAATAGCCAGCAGATCGACGAGCAGCTGAAAAATTTGCACCCCTGGCGGGAGTGGCTCAAGTCCGGCATCAAATACCTGGATTCCGAACTGGTCGACGTCCATATGACAGCCAACCCGTTCGATCAGACCACCCTGGCCACCTTCCAGAAAATGTTCAATCTTTCACGCGAAGAGCGCCGTGAGGTGATTCAAGTCCTTGCCGAGACTCAGGCCGAGGCGGTGGGTTCGATGGGCGACGATACGCCCATGCCCGTGCTCTCAACCCGGGTGCGGTCGCTCTACGACAGCTTTCGGCAGCAGTTTGCCCAGGTCACCAACCCGCCGTTGGACAGCCTTCGCGAGAACATCGTGATGTCGCTGGAAACCGGCCTTGGACGGAAGGGCAACGTCTTCGAGACCGGTCCACATCTGGCCCAGCGAGTGGTTCTCAACTCGCCAATTCTGAGCCAGCGCAAACTGCGTCAGTTGATCAATACTCCGCAGTTCGGTCTGTCCTCAGAATTTCTGGATCTCAACGTGCCCGCCGACGAGCCGTACGAAGAAGCGCTGGCGCGATTATGCCAGCAGGCCGAGCAGGCCGTTGATGACCGCAAACTGGTGCTGGTGATTTCCGATCGCTATCTTAAGCGCGGTCATCTGCCGATCCATGCCCTATTGGCGACCGGTGCGATTCACCATCATCTGCTCGAGTGCGGCAAGCGACCGCTGTGCAACCTGATCATCGAGACTGGCACGGCGCGCGATGCCCACCAGATCGCCTGCCTGATCGGTTTCGGCGCCACGGCGGTCTACCCGTATCTGGTCTATCAGACTCTGCACGCCATGGCCACCAGCGGCGAGATCGAAAACCCCGGCGATGAAGCCCTGCAGCTGGGTCGGGCCTACCGGCGCGGCATCCGCAAGGGCCTGCTCAAGATCCTGTCCAAAATGGGGATCTCGACGATCAGCTCCTACCGCGGTGCCCAGCTTTTTGAAATCATCGGCGTCGACGACCAGGTCGTCAATACCTGCTTTGCCGGCGCAGTCAGCCGGATCAAGGGCTCGACCTTTGAGGACCTTCAGGCCGACCAGCGCTCGCTCGCCCACTGGGCCTGGCAGGTGACCGTGCCGATCGAGCACGGCGGTCAGTACCGCTATGTCCATGGCGGCGAGTACCACGCCTACAATCCAGACATCGTCACCACCCTGCAGCAGGCCTGCAAGAGCGGCGAATACACGGACTATCAGCGCTATGCGACGCTGGTTAACGGTCGCGATCCCGCGACCCTGCGCGATCTGCTGAAACTGCGTTCCGAGCATTCCGCCATTCCGATTGATTCGGTCGAACCCGCCAACGATATCCTGCTGCGTTTTGACTCGGCCGGCATGTCCTTGGGTGCTCTTTCGCCCGAAGCACACGAAGCCCTGGCGATTGCCATGAACCGCCTTGGCGGTCGCTCCAACTCGGGCGAAGGTGGCGAGGACCCGGCCCGCTACGGAACGGAAAAGACCTCCAAGATCAAGCAAATCGCCTCGGGCCGCTTCGGCGTCACCCCAGAATATCTGGTCAACGCCGAAGTCCTTCAAATCAAGATCGCCCAGGGCGCCAAGCCCGGTGAAGGCGGGCAGCTGCCTGGGCACAAGGTCAACGCGTTGATCGCTCGACTGCGCTACGCCAAACCCGGCGTCGGCCTGATCTCCCCACCGCCGCACCACGACATCTATTCGATCGAAGACTTGGCGCAGCTGATCTACGACCTCAAACAGGTCAACCCGCAGGCGCTGGTCTCGGTCAAACTGGTCGCCGAGCCGGGCATCGGTACGATCGCCGCCGGCGTGGTCAAGGCCTATGCCGACTTGATCACCGTCTCGGGCTACGACGGCGGCACTGGGGCCAGCCCGCTAACCTCAGTCAAATACGCCGGCGCTCCCTGGGAAATGGGCCTGAGCGAGATTCGCCAGGTCCTGATGACCAACAAGCTCAGAGGACAGGTCCGCGTCCAGGCCGACGGCGGGCTCAAGACCGGACTGGACGTCGTCAAAGCCGCCATACTCGGCGCCGAGAGCTTCGGATTCGGTACCGCTCCGATGATTGCGCTGGGCTGCAAGTATCTGCGCATCTGTCATTTGAATAACTGCGCGACAGGCGTCGCAACCCAGAATGAAACCCTGCGCGATGAACACTTTATCGGCCTGCCCGAAATGGTCATGAATTACTTCTGCTTCGTGGCCCGAGAGGTGCGTGAAATCCTGGCCTCGCTCGGTGTGGAGCGGCTTGAAGACATCATTGGCCGCACAGAGTATCTGGAGCGGATCGAGGGCCTGACCGAGCGTCAGAATCGACTGGACCTCTCGCCACTGCTGGGGACCACCGGCCTGGAGGCCGAACCCGACCGATTCTGCCGGATTGAACGGAATCCGCCGCATGATCGCGGAGTGCTGGCCGAGCGAATTCACGGGGACACCGGGACCGCCGTGGCGCAGGCAGAGGGTGGCGTATTCACCTATCGCATTACGAATCGGGATCGCTCGATCGGCACTCGCCTGTCCGGTGAAATTGCTCGACGCTGGGGTGACCACGGCATGGCCAAGGCGCCCATCTCGCTGCACTTCAGCGGCAGCGCGGGACAAAGCTTTGGGGCCTTCAATGCCGGCGGCCTTCAGATTCGCCTTGAAGGTGAAGCGAATGACTACGTCGGCAAAGGCATGGCCGGCGGCCAGATTGTGCTCTATCCGCCGCCCGAGACCAGTTACACGGCTGCCGACACGCCGATAATGGGCAACACCTGCCTGTACGGCGCAACCGGCGGCGAGCTGTTCGCGGCCGGTCAGGCCGGCGAGCGTTTTGCTGTACGTAACTCCGGTGCCTTAACAGTGATCGAAGGGGCCGGCGATCACTGCTGCGAATACATGACCGGCGGAGTGGTCGTAGTCCTCGGCCCAACCGGGATCAATTTCGGTGCAGGCATGACCGGTGGTTTCGCCTACGTATTGGACAGCGACAGGGGCTTTGTTGACCGCTACAACCATGAATTGATCGATATCCACCATATCGCCCCAGACTCCATGGAAAACTACGTCCACCACCTGCGCGGCCTGATTCTTCGCCATCAGGAATTGACCCACAGTAGGCTGGCGCAGGACATCCTCAACGATTTCCGGCGCGTGCTGCCGAAGTTCTGGCTGGTCAAACCAAAGGCCGCTGAACTCGATGAATTGATCTCCGCCCTGAGGGATGCCGCATGAATCGAGAACGGCCTCAGGGCAAGAATCACCTGCACTTTCTCGACTCGCCGCGGCAAGATCCGGACGTGCTGCCGGTGCCGATCCGAGTCAAGGGGTGGGACGAGATTTACGGCGACTACGCCCAGGACGAGGCCGCCGATCAGTCAGATCGCTGCATCAACTGCGGCAACCCTTACTGCGAATGGAAATGCCCGGTCCACAACTACATCCCCGACTGGCTGCGACTGATCAAGCAGGGGCGGCTATTCGAAGCTGCCGAGCTGTGTCATCAGACCAATTCCCTGCCCGAGGTCTGTGGCCGCATTTGCCCGCAGGACCGACTCTGCGAGGGGGCCTGCACGCTGAACGACGGCCTCGGTGCGGTCACTATCGGCTCAGTCGAGAAATACATCACCGACGAGGCCGTGCGCCAGGGCTGGCGACCAGACCTATCCCAGGTTGAGGAGACCGGCAAACGGGTGGCCATCATCGGAGCCGGTCCAGCCGGACTGGCCTGTGCCGACGTGCTTCGCCGCCATGGCGTCGGGGCGTCGGTCTATGACAAATACCCGCGCATCGGCGGCCTGCTGACCTACGGCATTCCGCCGTTCAAACTCGACAAGCAGGTGATCGAAACCCGGCGCGAAATCCTCGAAGGCATGGGCGTCGAGTTTAACCTCGGCGTGGAAATCGGGCGCGATCTGGAATTCGAGGCCCTGACCTCGGAGTTCGACGCCGTCTTTGTGGGCCTTGGCACCTACCGCGCTCTCGACGGCGGTCTGCCCGGCCGCGATCTAACCGGAGTGATCGAATCCCTGCCCTACCTAATTGGCAACGTTGGACACGTCCTCTCGGATCCTCTCCCCGGCCACGCCTACCGCAATCTGGAGGGTCAGCGCGTGGTTGTCCTAGGCGGCGGCGACACCGCCATGGACTGCAACCGGACCGCCATCCGCCAGGGCGCGTCGTCGGTCACCTGCGCCTACCGCCGAGACGAAGCCAACATGCCCGGCAGCCGGCGGGAGGTGAAAAATGCGCGCGAGGAAGGCGTCGAATTCCTGTTCAATCGCCAGCCGCTGGAGATCGTCGGCAACGGCAAGGTCGAGGGCGTGCGCGTGGCAGAAACCCGCCTGGGCGATCCTGACGAAAATGGCCGACGTCGCCCCCAACGTGTCGAAGGCAGCGAAGAGCTCCTGCCCGCCGACGCCGTCGTCATCGCCTTCGGCTTTCGCCCCAACCCGCCCGAGTGGTTGACCGGCGCGGGAGTGAAAACCCACGACGACGGCCGCCTGATCGTTCAGCCCGAGGGCCTTGCGCCTTTCCAGACGACCCATCCGAAGATCTTCGCCGGCGGCGATATGGTCAGAGGTGCAGATCTGGTCGTCACGGCCGTCTTCGAGGGTCGCGAAGCGGCAAAAGCCATTATCGAATCCCTGGCGGCGATTTGATCCCAGCCTCTTTGCAAGCTGGCCGGACCGAGACGTCTTTTCTAATCCAGGTCGTCAGGCGAACCACCAGCTAAGCCAGCTGCACAGGCACCGGCTTCAGCGCCTCCCTGGTAGCCAGAACTGCTCTGACCTATGCTTGCCCCACCTTAGTGCGGACGAAAAACGAGCGCGTCCACCGGATGAGGCGCGACCAGGCGCTTGCCAGCGGGCGCGCAGATGGCTCGCAGACTGTCGCGCAGCACGGCTTGGAAGTCGGCGGAAAACGCGCGGGTATCGGCTTGGGTAATGAAATCGAGCAGCTCGACTCCGGCAGGGTCACCGTCCTGGAAGCAAGGCGTGACGTCGACGCGCGCATCGATTCGTTCGCAGGTCGTTTCGCCGTCCATCGATTCCAGCACGGAGCGCACATCATCGCTGTACCAGGCCGATTGAGAGAATTGCTTACGCCAGACGCGATCGGCGAGGTGGTTCAGTTCACCATTAGGTGCCTGGACTACCACCAGAGTACCGTTAGGTAGGAGCCGCTCTACCGCGTCCTTCAATGCAGGCTTGATCGCGTCGAAGTAATACAGGCTATGAAGAAAATATACCAGGTCGAATCGTCGGTGACTTTCGAAGTCTTCAAAGCCGCCGACGAACGTGCTGATTTGGTGCGGGCCGTCTTCGAAGGAACCGGCAAATGCGGGGATGTGCTGAGCGTTCGGGTCGATTCCAGTGACATTGACGGGCCCAGTCGATTCGGCAATGACATCCGCGATCCGACGGTCCATGACCCCACCGCCGCAACCCACGCTAAGCAATTCTGGTGGATCGCTGGCGCTCGAGTAGGTGGTCTCGACGAACCGCTTGATCCAATCGAGAATTCGCTGGCGCTGATCGCTGGCGGACTCGAAACGCTCATGCGTCAGGTGATAGCGCTTCTCGCTGAGTTCGTCCAGATTACCCAGGGCATTCAGGTGGCGATCAACGTCAGCGCGGAGCGGTTCGATAGATTCAACCATGCGAAGTCCTCGATGGTGGGTCGGAATCTGCAGTCTAGCGGGAACCGCAGATCGGATTCAGATGACTGTCGATCACCTCACCAGGTGCGACGCCCGGCATAAACTTCTGCCAGTCGCCGGACACCATAGTGGGTTGCTCTACCGCGCGGGCACCGTCGGCAAAGTAAGTGTTGGCCAGGGCCATTCTGCTGAACCGAGTGCGATTGCTTCCAGCACTGTGGAAACAAAGATTGTGATGAAAGCTTACTTCGCCGACCTCGTATGACTTCGAGTGGATTTGTACGGCGTCGGCTGCCCGAAACGCCTGATCGACACGCTGGTCGTAGCTCGTCCCGAACTTGTCGAAGGGAATGTCTCGCACGTGGCGGTGAGCGTTGATCGGGCCGGCAAAAGTCAGCGGCCCCATCGCCAGCGGGATGGCCTGTGCCGGAATCCAGGCCGTCACGATGTCGTCGGTAGCGATTGGGAAGTGGTGCCGGTCGTGGTGCCAGGGTGTTCGACCGCAGCCAGGTTGCTTGGCAAGGAGATTGTCGTGGTAGAGGCGAACCGCATCGACGCCGAGCAGGCCGGCACAGAGGCCGGCGATTCGAGGCGATCGCACGTACCAAGCGATGATCGGATTTTCCAACCACGCCATCTCAATGCTCAGAAACCGATCGCTAATGGAGCAATCGGGATCGGCGGCGAATTCGGCTTTGAATAAGCGATGCATTTCTGCCCGGAGTCTAGCCACGGCGGGTCCAGATAAAACTCCCGGCAGCTTGATAAATCCCTCGCGCTGGAAGAACTCGATTTGTGCGTCCGACACGGAAAAAGGACGTTCGAGCTCCCGGATCAATTCGTCGTCGCTCGCCGGGACGACCCGGACAAGATCATCAATTTGAGAGCCATCTGCCGCGTCGATGATGTCGTGATCGGTAGCAGACGTTGCATCCAGCTCCTCGCTGCCCAGCGAAACGTACCAATCCCACCAGGCCTGGTTGTCCTGTTCCCAGGGTTGATTAACGTCCTCTCGCGCGGCATTGGCGCCAGTGAGATGAGCATTTGAAGCTTGAGGGCTCGTACGGGGCATGTCTTCGACTGTCGTGGATACGAAATCTAACGGTAGACACGCCGCGTCGGTTCGGTGTCAATGGTCTCTCAAAATGACCAAAGCGCCGCTCGAATCCCGACTGTTCAATATTTCCACCTTTGAAAAGGGCGGGATATCAGTGAATTCGCGTCGCTAGCGAAATACCTGTCATGTTTTCGCAAGGTCTCTCGTTGGTAGCGGTAAGGGTTGAAAAATTTCGGGTTCTGCATTCAGTTCAAAGTCATCTTTTCTGAAGCAGGCGACGAATGATGAACGAAACGAGGTGTGTTTTATGAGATTGAGAGCCGTAGGATTATTGATTCCTCTAGCCTGCCTGGTATGCGGCGAGGCGCTTGCGCAGCCATCAGGGGAAGCCTTGGAGCGCTCGCCCGAGGAGCTGGACGCCGCCTTTACCGAGGACGACGCGGCGCGCGAAGCCGCTCTATGGAGCGACGTGGTCATCGACCGAGGTCGCCCGGATCCAATTTCCGCGATGACCAACGCGGCCGATCGGATTGTTGTCGCCACCGTTGCTTCGCAGGCCTATACAGACAACGAGGACGGTTTGCCCGTCACGCAGACCACCTTCCAGGTCGATCGAGTTCTCAAAGGTGACAGCACACCGACTCGATTCACGATCGTGCAGGACGGTGGCATACCCAGCGACCGGCCCGACGAAATCGTCATTGTTTCGCACGCTTTCTATTTCAGCGTCGATCAGCAAGAGCTTTTGTTCCTGAGCAGTGACGCGGGCGATTCAGGCGACCAAGCGCTGTCGATCGAGCATCGCTTCAGAGTTTTCGAGGACCGGGTGTACGACGAAAACGGCCGGGGCATCCTGATTGAAGAAAAGGTCGAAGGGCCGGGCTACCGGATGGGCGTCAGCGATAGCCGCCACCCCGCCCCGCGCTTCCGTCAGATCGAGATCGGCCCGCACACCCTGACAAAGCAGTTCGGTGGTGACTCCGGGATTCGGGATTTCCGCCTCGGCAGCGAACAATCCAGGTCCGAACGGACTAGCTATCAGAACAGCATCGGAATTTCCGATTTCGGTGCCGTCATTCAGAACAGCAGGAGGGACGAATCATGAACAGGCTGACTGCACTTGTAGGCATCGCCTCCCTTGGTCTGGCCAGCTCGGGCGCACAGGCCTACAACTTTATTACCGCCGACTGCGGAAACATAAATTTCAGCGGCGGGAACATGACCTTCAATTACGGTTCGAACCTTTTCGAAGAGGAAAAGACCGAGCTCACGATTGCCGCTGCTCGTCTGACAATGTTTTCGACGGCCACGATTACCATTGGCAACGAAAACGACAGCAGCTTCGCTAACGATAACGACCAGAACGAAGTTTTCTTTGATTCCAGCGTCGGAACAGCGCGCTGCTGGTACCGTTTCAACACCGGCAGCTGCAACGTGATCGAAGCTGATGTCCAGATGGGAGACGAACCCTGGACCACGGGGCAGGATTCCGAGCACTGGCCCTTTGATTGGTCCGCGTCAGGCGGCCGCTCGGTGCTGGGCACGGCAGTTCACGAATGGGGCCATTGTGTCGGCATGGCGCACGAAAACTCGATGTACAACATGATGGGCTCAGACTGGACCCATGTGACGCGCAATGCTGAAACAACCTACTACGGACCGGGCGAGGACCTGTCCAACGGTCTTATTGCGCTGCACGGCGAGCGCACCGGCGGGGACGATACCTTTCGAGACGTCGGCGCCACCGTGTTTCGCTACGATTCGGCCGACGGCGAATACAGCGACCATCGATTCGGCGTGCTGCGAGATGCCTCAACCGGTTCAACGCTGCCCGTGGTTGGCTCGTTCAGCGGCCAGAATACTTTTCAGGTCGTCGCCGGCGAGACTGTGGAAATGGAGTTGACCCTAGAAAACAACGGGGAGGAGAATACGGAAAACCCTAACGTCGGTTATTACCTGTCGACCAACAGCACGATCAGCAGCAGTGACGTGCTGCTGCGAGCGCTCAACAACTACACCTTGGGCCGAAACACGCCCTACGAAATCGAAGTGGACGTCACGATCCCGGTTGACACCGCGCCGGGAAACTATTTTCTTGGCGCCTTTGTCGATCACGAGAACCTAATCACCGAGGTCACCGGCACGAACAATATTGCCTATTATCCGATCACGGTCCTGGCCGCGCCGTCCGACCTGATCGTGCCCTTTGCCGGCGTCAACGATTCAACGCTGCGGCCCGGCGAAGCGTTCTCGGCCGTGGCGATCGTGCGCAACGACGGCGACGGCCAGTCGGATCCGACAACGCTGCGTTACTATCGCTCAATCAATAGCATCATCAGCACGTCCGACACCCAAATCGGCACTGATGGCATCACGGGACTCAACGCCGGACAAACGCAGGGTGCCAACGATCCCAATATTGCACCGAGCGCGGAAGGCATCTGGTGGATCGGCGCTTGCATCGATAGCGTAGCTCGCGAGTCCAATACGAGCAATAACTGCTCGAGCGGGGCGCAGATCACAGTGGCGGTAGTCGAACCCTCGGTAACCACCGACTCGGTTAACGTCCTCAGCGTCACGACCGTTAACTTTCGCGCAACGATCAACCCCAACGGCGGCGATACCACGGTCTATTTTGATTACGGCACTGACAACCAGTTCGACACCACGATTACACAGGCCGGCGTTTATTCCGGCTTGGCTGATACGTCAATCATTAACGGCACAGATAACCTCGACTGCGACACCACTTATCAGGTTCGTGCGCGAGCGGTCAACAGCGCCGGCGAAACGGTCGGAAATACCCAGGAGTTCACCACGCCCAGCTGTGGGCTCTTTAACGATCGCTTCGAAGCCACACCCTGAAGCTGTACCTCAGACCTGCCCGGCCCGATGTGCCGGGCAGGCCCGATAGTGGAAGACGGTAACTCGTTGCCAGACAACGGCGTCGTGCCTCGCGATCCGAACGCGTATAGTGAGACGTTGCTTATCGTTACCATCGAGTGATTGCCCTGTGACCCGCAATCGTCCCCTAAGCGGTCTGGATGCCGCGTTTCTCTATCTTGAAGGTCTGGGCACGCCCATGCACGTGGGCAGTCTGATGCTGCTTGATCCACCGAACGGTAGCGGGCAGAAATTTCACGAGCGCTTGCGCAGTCATGTCGCGGACCGCCTGACGGCGGCCGCGCCCCTGCGTAGGGTGCTAGAGGATGCCCCGCTTGGATTGGGCCATCCAATCTGGCGCGAACACGCGGAACTGGACCTGGACTGGCATATCCAGCATCGCAAAGTGCGCGCGCCAGGTTCAACGCAGGCACTGTTGAATCTCACCGCCCGCCTTCACGCAGAGCCGATGGATCGCGACAAGCCGCTGTGGCAGCTGGTGGTCATCGACGGCCTGGCCGATGGCCGCATCGCCCTCTACAGCCGGATCCATCATGCGCTTCTCGATGGTCAAGGCGGCGTTGCACTCGCCCGAGCGTTGCTAGACGTTGAGCCGACTCCCAAAACGCCGGGGCACCGTCCCGAGCCACACGCGCCCAGCCGCCCGACCGGCGCGGTACGTTTAGCCGCCACGGCGGCCGGGTCGACAATAAGCAGTTGGGGACGCTGGATGCGGGGCATTCCAGAAACGGTCAAACTGGCCGCGTCGAGCGCGACGTCTCCGCGACAGACCTTTAGCAATCTGCGCGACAGCCTGATGCTGGCGCCGCGCACACCATTCAACACCCAGATCAGCGAAAAACGCGCACTGGGCGTCGCCAGCCTGTCACTGGACCGATGCAAGCGTGTCGCGCGACATCATGGCGTCAGCCTCAACGATGTCATCATGGCCTTATGCACCAGCGCGCTGCGGCGGGCGCTTAAACGGAAGGGCCAACTCCCTGAACGTGCACTAGTCGCCGGTATGCCTGTATCGCTGCGGGCCCAAGACGACGGAGAATCTAACAATCAGGTTTCGATGGTCCAGTGCGAACTGCCGACCGACGAGCCCGACCCCGTCCTGCGCCTGCTGCGAATTCAGGCGGCCACCGGCAAGATCAAACACCGTGTTCAGACCTTCAGCGAGCTAATCCCGACCGACTTTCCCGGCCTGGCGGCGCCGTTCTGGGCCACGGGCCTGAGTCGGCTCTGGAAACAAGGCCGGCTGTCCGAGCGTCTCCCGCCCCTGGCCAATCTGGTGATCTCGAACGTGCCCGGTCCGCCGGTTCCACTGTACCTGGCTGGCGCACGGGTCGCGGAATACTACCCTCTGTCCATCGTGACTCACGGACTAGGACTCAATATCACCGTTCAGAGTTATGCTGGGAGGATGGAGTTTGGTATTTTGAGTTGTCCCAATGCACTATCCGGCCCGGAACGACTGGCGCGGCATCTTGAGGAAGCGCTCGAGGAGCTCGAAGCCGCAGAGAGAGAAGAGAGAGACGAAGGAGAATCCTCATGAAATGGCTCGACCAGCTGCCGATGCGCGCCCCATCCCCCGTCTTGATGGCACTGGAAAGTCGCGCGCTTTTTGAATGGAGTTCACTGGCCGTAAGCTGGCCAATCCTCCGGCGCGCACCGGTTGGCGACGGACACCCGGTCCTGGTTCTGCCAGGCCTGATTGCCAACGACGCTAGCACCTGGGCGCTGCGGCGCTATCTCGAAAGCCGGGGCTACAAGGCCTACCCGTGGAACGCGGGGTTTAATTTGGGCCCGCGCGAAGGCACGGTCGAGAAGCTCGAGCAGCGCGTTACCACACTCTATCGACGCCACGGCCGCGCCATCAGTTTGATCGGCTGGTCACTAGGCGGCGCTATGGCACGCGCGCTGGCCGTGCGCATGCCCGAGCACATCCGCAGCGTGATCACCCTGGGCTCCCCAATTCAGGGCCACCATAGCGGGACCAATGCCTGGCGGATCTTCGAGTTGGTCAGCGGCTGGAAAGCCGACGATCCGCGCCTGGCCGAGTGGCTGGCCGATCACCCAATCGCGCCTAGCACGTCGTTTTTGAGCAAGACCGACGGCGTGGTCAACTGGCGCATGAGCATGGCGCCTGAACACGCCCTATCTGAAAACATCGAAGTCAGTGCCACCCATATGGGCATGGGCGCCAACCCGGTTGTTCTCTGGGCAATTGCCGATCGACTCGCGCAGGATGAGGGCCGATGGAAGCCGCTTGCACGCGGCAACCCGCTGCGCACGCTGCTCTATCGTGATCCGAAAAAAGCGCGCCTGGTCGACCTGATCGCTTCGAGGGGCTGAATCCACGGACGAGTGCTCCAGGATTCCCGATAGCGGATTCTGCCCGCTTGATCACCGAAGTTGACCATGGCGGTATCTTTGGGCACCGAAGGCTGCAAAATTCTATAAAAGCGCACTAATTCCTGTGATTTGCAGGCATTTCTTGCAATAATCCTTGACGCTACGCAAACCGCATTGGGCGCTGGAGCGCAATCCGGCTGATCGCTGGCATCGACACCAACAGCCGGGAGAGGCGCCATGCAAACCGAGACACCGACCCCAGACCAGGAAAAATCCGAGCAGGACGATGGCCTGGCTCAGGAGACTATCCAGTCGGTCATCGATGCGGTCGAGGCGCAGAACGCCGAGGAACTGACCCAACTCCTCGAGCCGATGCATGCGGCCGATGTCGCCGATCTGATCGAGCAGATCAGCCAGCCCGAGCGCGAGGCCCTTGTCGAACTCTGGGGCGGCGAGATCGACGGCGACGTGCTCTCCGAGCTGGACGAAGCGATCCGCGAACCGCTGATCCAGACGCTGCCCTCCGACGTGCTGGCCGATGCCGTTCGCGATCTCGAGTCCGACGACGTGGTCGATCTGGTTGAAGATCTAGAGATCGAGCAGCAGACGCGGATCCTCGAGGCACTGGAGGACACGGATCGCTTCACCGTCGAGTCCGCGCTATCTTTCCCAGAATACTCTGCCGGCCGGCTGATGCAGCGCGAGCTGATCGCGGTTCCGGAGGACTGGAGTGTTGGTCAAGCAATCGACTACATCCGCAATCACGAGGATCTACCGGATCAGTTCTACCACGTGATCCTGGTCTCCCCCAGAATGAATCCGATCGGCTACGTGGCCCTCGGTCGAGTGCTGTCGTCGCGCCGCGACATCGCTCTTATGGACCTGCTCGAACCTAGTTTCCGCACGCTAAAGGTCACCGACCCGGAAAGCGATGTCGCCTATCAGTTCAACCACTACCATCTGATTTCTGCGCCCGTCTTGGACGAGGACGGACGCCTGGCTGGCGTCATTACCATCGACGACGCTATGGAAGTTCTCGACGAAGAGCACGAAGAGGACATGCTGCGCATGGCCGGCGTCGACGAGGACTCCAGCCTATCTGACAGCGTGTGGCAGACCACGCGAGGTCGAGCCGTTTGGCTGATGGTCAATCTGCTGACCGCCATTCTCGCCTCCATGGTGATCAACCTCTATGCCGAAACCATCAATCAGATGGTGGCCTTGGCCGTACTGATGCCGATCGTCGCCTCGATGGGCGGCAATGCCGGAACGCAGTCAATGACCGTGGCGGTTCGCGCCATAGCAACCCGTGAGCTGACCGCACGCAATGCTCTTCGCGTCAGCTGGCGTGAAGTCATCGTAGGCGCGATCAACGGCCTGGGCTTCGGCCTGATCATGGCGGTGGTCGCGGGCCTGTGGTTCGGCGTCCCCATGCTTGGGCTGGTGATCGCGCTGGCGATGCTGATGACCCTGATCGCAGCCGCGCTGGGCGGTATCGTGATCCCGATGACTCTTGAACGAATGAAGATTGACCCGGCGCTTGCCTCCGGACCCTTCGTAACCACCATCACCGACGTCGTCGGGTTCTTTGCCTTTCTCGGATTGGCATCGATGCTGCTGCTCTAGGAAGTCTCCCGTATAGCGTTATACGGGCGCTGAGGCCACGGCTCTGCGCTTCGTGCGTGGCCTGTCTCAATTACATCGTGGGAAATCACGGATTCCGCAAGCGCCATTCGGCAGTGTCTAACGAAGGAAGAGAAGAGACTGCCATAGAGGTTCGTCTCGCTGCTCTTTTTTACGGGCCAGTCGTCGAGTTCGCTCAACGTTCCGAACGCCATGGCGAGATCACTAGCAGGATCCCGCCCAGAACCACGACGCCTGCCATAATCAGGCGCAAGCTCAGGGGCTCGGCCAGGACCAGGACCCCGGCCAGCGCAGTGATTACCGGCACCTGGAGTTGCGCGACCGCTGCGGTTCGGGTCTTGATGCGAACCAAAGCAGCGTACCAAACGACATAGCCCAACCCCGAGGCCAGCGCGCCTGAAGCGGCGGCCAGAGCGAGGCCTGCTCCGTCCCAATTCGCATGCGACCAGAACACGCCGCACAGCACGATGGCCGGTACCGCTGCGATCAGAAAATTGCCCGCTGTGGATGCGGTCGCATCCCCGCCTGGTCCCGCCCGAAGCGTGTAGATGGCCCAGGCGATGCCGGCGCCGATCATCATGAGTGCTTCGGCAAGTGGAGGCCGTGACAAGCCCGGCATCAGCATCCAGACCAGTCCAGACAGAGCGAGCGCGAATCCTGCCCAGGCCAAGCCCGGCAGCCTCTCGCCCTGAAAAAGGGTCCAGCCCACCATGGTGATCTGCACCGCTCCGAACAGCAACAGCGCGCCCGTCGCCGCCGTCAGCGAAATATAGGCCAGTGAAAACAGGAGCGCGTAAACCAGTAGCGCCACGGCCGAAGTCAGGCTGCCCTCCCCCACGGGCACTTGCTTGTCCCGATATGCAAACCATCGCGCTCGCAGCCAGACGATGAGGACCAGCGCCAGCGCGCCGCTGACGAGCCGAACGGCCGTAAAGCTGATCGGGTCAATCACGGTTTCGGTCAAAGCCAGGCGGGCCAGAATTGAATTGGCGGCAAAGGCGATCAGGGCCAGTGAAACCCAGATTAATGGGGGCAACAGGGCGTCTCCAGCAGCAGCTTCTTTCCTGTGGATCAAGCTAACACAGACAGGTACCCGCTCGACTTGGTTGGATCAAACACACGACATATTGACCGTCGGTATGGCGAACCACATTGAGATCCGCCCGTTGAAAGTTAACGGCCTAATCTCAATGCTTTAACGAAGGGCACGGAACGAATCGAGAAATCGTGCGCACTAAATATTCTCCTCAGCCGCCTTTCGCTGATTTCAGTAGTGCTCGAGGGCAACCCCGCTAGAACCGGAGGCCAAAATGACCGAATCGAATCGCAACGAATTCATTAGCAAGATGAAGGATCGGCTCGATCAGCTCGATAATGAGATCGAAACCATGAAGAGCAGAGGCGAAAAAATGGACGCCGAGGCTCGCAAAGAATTTGAGAACCAACTGCATGACCTGCGCGAAAAGCGGCGAGTCGCCAAACGCAAAATCGATGATCTGCGGTCTGCCAGTGAAGAGAAGTGGCAGCAAGTCAAAGACGAAGCCGAGCACACCTGGAAAGCGCTCGGGAATTCCTTCAACTACTTCAAGTCGCACTTCAAATAAGCAGCAGCACGCGCGTCAGCCCATAGTCATGCGGAATAGTCATGCGGAGGGGAACGCCACGCGCAGTCTAGCGATTACGGGTGCCGGGTCCGGATAGGGCTCGGGCCTGCCGACACCCCAGACCGGATTCGGCCAGGCCGCATCGTCTGAGAAGCGAGCAATCACATGCACGTGCAGCTGGCGCACCTGATTACCCAGCGCCGCGATATTGAGCTTGTTCGGCGCCAACACGGACTGCATTACCCTCGCGACCCGTCGCACGTCGTCCCAGAGATGCTGCTGGTCCCGGTCGGCCAGATCCAGCACCTCCTCCTTGTCGGCCCGGCGCGGAATCAACAGCAGCCAGGGAAAGCGCTGATCATTCATCAGGCGCAGCGTGCACAGGCTCAAGTCCATCACCGCGAGAGAGTCGGCCTCGAGGCGGGGATCGAGCTGGAAATCACTCACGGCTGCGAGTCTTCGGCTTGCTCGTCGTAGCGCTCAAACCAGGCGATCGTGTTATCAATCTTGGCGATCATTCTCGACGGGGTGCTGGCGATGCTGTGGCTGGTGTCAGGCACGCGGATCATGACCGTGTCGACGCGCTGCAGCTTGAGCGCCTGATAAAACTGTTCGGTCTCTGACATCGGGGTCCGGTAATCATTTTCGCCGGTCATCAATAGCGTTGGCGTGGTGACGTTACCGACCAGCGACAGGGGCGAGCGCTGCCAGTAGTGCTCGAAATGATCCCAGGGCATGCCCGGGAACTGATGTTCGATCTGGCCCAGATAGGAATCGGCGGTCAGCGTTTTTGAGATCCAGTTGATGACCGGCTTGGTGACGGCGGCAGCTGTAAAGCGGTCAGTCAGACCGATAGCATAAGCCGCAGCAATGCCGCCTGCCGAACCGCCAGTTACAAACAGGCGCTCGGGATCGACAAAACCCAACTCGATCATGGCATCGACGCCGCTCATATGATCGCCGAAGTCGTCTTCTGATGAATACTTGAATTCCAGCAGCATGCCGAAATCGGTGCCGTAGGACGACGAGCCGCGGTGGTTGTTGTAGAACACCACGTAACCGGCCGCTGCGTAGCGCTGCAGCTCGGCGCTGAAATGGGGTCCGTAGGCCAGGTGCGGGCCGCCGTGGATTTCCAGAATCATCGGATAACGCTGCTCCGGGTCAAAGCCCGGCGGGGTCAGATACCAGCCCTGGATTTCAGTGCCGTCAACGCTGGATTCGTAAACGATTTCCTGAACCGCAGCGAGCTCACGGTGATCAAGCAGGTTGGCGTTCAGATCGGTGAGCTTGCGTGTGCCCGCACGGGTCATGACGTGCGCATCCGCCGGTCGCTGGGCTGTGCCTGCGGTGTAGGCCAGGCGGCCGTTATCGGCCATGGCGAATCCACCGCTTAAGTAAGGCCGCCCGAGCGATGTGCCGCTGACGCCTTCGACCAGCGTCTCGACTCGACCGCGCAGGTCAATTCGGGCGATGCGGCGCAGGCCCGCGTTGTCGTAGCTGAACACCAGGCTGCGCGAATTGCTGGCCCAAACCGGCTGGTTCATGGAGCGGTCCAGCTCCTTGCCAAGCAGCTGGAAATTGTCGTTGTCAAAGGCCTCATCGTAGTCAATCAAAGCCAGCGATGATTCCGTGTACTGCCGACCCTGATGGTCTTCATAAACCACGGCAACGGTTCCTCCATCGGGCGAGACGGTCGGCGAGCCGATCATGCCCGGACGATCGCTTATCTGTTCAGCCTCACCGCCGATGAGGCTGACCCTGAACAGATCGCGATGATTGCGCTGGTACTGCCAGTCCTCGTCGTGATTGCTGGTGAACAGCAGGGTCTGGGAATCAGGCGTCCAGGCCAGCGGCCCATGATGATCAAAGTCGCCTTGGGTCAGCTGGCGTGCGCTGCCCCCTTGGGCCGGAATGACAAACACATGATCAAAGCCCGGCTCGGCGTAGCCGCTGCCATCGAAGCGATAGGTGACCGCATCGATAACGCGCACCTCAGCCGCCCACTCCGCGCCCTCTGGGCGAGCTGGCGGCGAGACCAGGGCAGGCTTGTCGGCTGGCACGTGCATGACAAAGGCGATCATCTGCCCGTCTGGTGACCAGGCCAGGTCAGACGGTGACTCGGTCAGGTTGCTGATCAGGGCCGTCTGGCCCGAGTCGAGCCAGTGAACGAAAAGCTGCGTTTGCTCGCCAGATCTGGCCAGGTAAGCCAGTCGGTCACCTTGCGGCGAGAACCGTGGCTGTGTGGCGTTTTCAGGCCCGGAAAACAGCGGTCGGTGGTTGCTGCCATCAACATTGATCGTCCAAAGATTTTGGCGCGTTTTGTCGATCATGATGTCGTTGACCGATCGCACGTAGACAATCTGCTCGCCGCTGGGGCTGATCTGAACTTCCGAAACCCACTGCAGGCCAAACAGGTCTTCGGCTTTCAGGGTTGGCAGGGGTTCATTAGTCTGCGCCAGCGCAGACGAGCTGGCGGTCAAAAGGGCAAGGCAAACGAGCAAGCGACGTGCTGAGCAGGAAAACATGGAGGGCGTCCGTGGCTGTGGGTCGAGCGCTGAAGTCTATCAAGTCAGTGAGCCGGATGCGCTCGTCAAACCGGAGGGCTCAGTCGAGCCGTAAAGCCCCTGCTCAGATGCCCCCGCCCCGGCACTCAATCGACCGCTTCACCTTCGGGCAGGCGCGAGATAGGAATCGTAATGACCGGAAGACCTAGCGCGTCGGTGCGCGTGCGACTGATCAGGGTGGGCCCGCGCTCGATACCCCGATCGCTTTCGATAAAATAATAAAGCTCGGCCACGCCGTGGAATTTTTCCAGGGTGATCAGGTTAACTCGGGACTGATCACCGAGACCTGGAACCGCGCCAAGAGGCAGAAAGAAACCCGCCAGCTCCTGATCAGTGGCCAGCGAGGTGTAGAAAACCACCATGCGTGCCTCTGAGTCGGACTTCGTTGAGGTCAGAGTGATGCCGAAACGCTCGGTTAGCTCAAACTTCAGACGCTGATCAGCGTAGCGCTTGATCGGGCCCTCTTCGATAAAGCTGGATTCGACCCACAGGCTAGAACCGCGCAGAGGCTCAAAATCCTCTGCCGGGAGACCATCCATCAGCTGATCGATACTGTGGCTGACCAGGCGCTGTGCCGTCGAACCTGTCAAGGATTCTTGGACCTGACGGCTGGAACAGCCCGCCAGAGTTAGCGCGGAAAATGTCAAAAAAAGCAGAACTCTAAACATGAGATTAGGCATTGCGATGAACTTAAATGATAGCAACGTCGCTGGTGCAGCGGGATGAATTGCACGGCAAAGGCAACCGCCCTTGACATATTAAATAACAATCATTATCATTCTCACTATCAAGGTTGATCCGCGCCCCGGCTCTCTCCTACCTCTCTCCTCAGGGCCGGGGCGTTTTTATTAGAAGGACGCGCCCTTGAAATCCCTGCCTCGGCACATTCCCTTTTTTATATTTTTTCTTTGCGCCTCCGCGCCCTCGCGAGAGTCATACTTTGTTTTTTGGCCCTTTGCGTTGCCCCCTTTTCGCCTTGCCCGCCTTCCCGCTGATTTCACCGCCTTGCGGCATTCTTCACGCCCATGAACGAACCACTTCTCGTACCCGATGCTGGCGGGCTCTATTGTCGTGCCGGGGATTTCTGGATCGACCCGCTGCGGGCCGTGCATCGGTCGATCATCACCCACGCTCACGCCGATCATGCGCGCTCGGGTGCGTCTGAGGTTTATACGGCCAAGCCCGGCCTGCCGGTGCTGACCCATCGCATTGGGCAGCCGGAAGACCTGACCGGCCTGGACTACGGCCAGTCCGTCGAGCTGGGCGATACGCGCGTCACCCTGTTTCCGGCCGGTCATATCCTCGGATCGGCGACGGTGCGTATTGAGGCCGAGCAAGGCACCTGGGGGGTGTCGGGCGACTTCAAGCGTGCGCCTGACCCCACTTGTGCAGCCTTCGAGCCCTATCCCTGCGATGTCTGGGTCAGCGAGTGCACCTTCGGACTGCCGGTTTATCGGTGGCCATCGCCGAAGGAGGTCGTTGGTGAAATCCTGGAATGGTGGTCGGACTGCAGTCGCCAGGACCGACCCGCCGTGCTGTTTTGCTACGCCCTTGGTAAAGCCCAGCGGGTGCTCTCGGAGCTGGCCGCAGCCGGCGTGGAGGACGCGGTCTGGCTCCACGGCGCGATGCTTCCGCTGACCGAATGCTATCGCCAGCAGGGCGTACTGATGCCGCCGACCCGACCGGCTACCGAGGCGGAAAAGGGCGAGAAGTTTAAAGGCCAGCTTGTTCTGGCCCCGCCCTCGGCCTCGGGCTCGCCCTGGATGCGGCGGTTTCCGAAACACTCGGCCGGATTTGTCTCCGGCTGGATGCGAATACGCGGCAATCGACGCCGGCGCGGCTATGACCGAGGCTTTGTGATGTCCGATCATGCCGACTGGCCGGATCTCGTTCGAACCTGCAGCGATATGCAGGCCAGCCAGGTCATCACCATTCACGGCAACGGCGAATCGCTGGTTCGACATCTCGGCGATCAGGGCATCCAGGCCGAAGCCTGGAATCTGCGCCAGACCCTCCGGCAGGCCTCCGCATGAAGGACTTCGCCGCCCTGTTCGATCGGCTAGATCGCACCACCGGCACCAACGCCAAGCTCTCGGCCCTGGCCGACTATTTTCGCCAGGCCCGGCCCGAGGACGCGGCCTGGGCCGTGTATTTCCTGACCGGCCGACGCCTAAAGCGCTTGGTCAACACCCGCGAGCTGCGCGAATGGACCGCAGAGGCCAGCGGCCTGGCCCTCTGGCTCATTGAGGAAAGCTACGAACACGTCGGTGATCTGGCCGAGACCATGCACCTGCTGCTGCCGCCAGCTAGCGCCGAGCCACCGACTGAGACGCTGGCCGAGCTGATCGAGTCCACGATCAAACCGCTTGCTCAAATGGACGACGACGCGCGTAAGCAGCGGGTGCAGCAGCTCTGGGGCCAGTTTGACGGCAGCGAACGCTTCCTGATCAACAAGCTGCTGACCGGCGGTTTTCGCGTCGGCGTGTCCAAGCGCTTGGTCACCCGCGCCCTGGCCGAGGTGGCCGGCGTGGACTCCAGCCTGATCGCGCATCGCCTAATGGGAAAATGGACACCCGATGCTGACCTCTACCAGCGCCTGATCGCTGATGAGACCGATCTGGACTTCGAGCAGTCCACGCCCTACCCATTCTTTCTTGCCTCGCCGCTGGAGGCCGAGCCCGAAAGCCTCGGTGAGCCTGACGCCTGGCAAGCCGAATGGAAATGGGACGGCATCCGCGCCCAGCTGATTCGCAGAGACGGCCAGACCTGGATCTGGTCGCGCGGCGAGGAGCGCATGGACGGGCGCTTTCCGGAGCTTGAAGCCGCGTCGGAGTCGCTGCCTGACGGCACGGTGTTGGACGGTGAGATCATGGCCTGGCGCGACGATCGCCCGCTGCCCTTCAGCCTGCTCCAGACCCGGATCGGCCGAAAGAAACCCGGCAAGGTCACGCTGGAAAAAGCACCGGTGGCCCTGCTGGCCTATGACTGCCTGGAATTCGACGGCGAGGATCTGCGAGATCGTCCCCTGGAGCAGCGCATGGAGACTTTGAACCGCGCGCTGAGCACGGCCTCGGCACCCATCCAGCCCTCGCAGATCGTGGCCTTCGATTCCTGGGGCCAGCTTCCGGCCCAGCGAGACCGCTCGCGCGAACTGGGCGTGGAAGGCCTGATGCTGAAACGCCTCGACTCGTGCTACCAGGTCGGGCGCAAGCGCGGCGCCTGGTGGAAGTGGAAAGTCGAACCCTACACCTTTGACGGCGTTCTGATCTACGCCCAGCCGGGCCACGGGAGGCGCTCGAACCTGTTCACCGACTACACCTTCGCAGTCCATCACGACGGCGAACTGGTGCCGGTGGCCAAAGCCTATTCGGGCCTGACCCAGAAAGAAATCGATCGCCTCGATCGCTGGATTCGATCCAACACGAAAGAACGCTTCGGCCCGGTACGCTCGGTCGAGCCGATCCACGTTTTCGAGCTGGCTTTCGAGGGCATCGCACCCTCGCCTCGCCACAAGTCCGGCATCGCGATGCGATTTCCGCGCATTCATCGCTGGCGCGAGGATCTGAGGATCGAAGATGCAGACAGCCTCGATGACCTTAAGCGCCTGCTTCGCGATCCAGACGCCGCATGAGCTCGACTCGGCCGATGCAGGACGCCGAGCCGGTTGAGGCCCTGTTCCAGGCCAGTGGCTGGCCGGTCTTCGACTTCCAGCGCGAGGCCTGGTCGGCCTACGCCAGGGGCGAGTCCGGTCTGATCCACGCGCCGACCGGATCGGGCAAGACCTTGGCCGCATGGGGCGGGCCCTTGAACGAATGCCTGACCGCACCGCCGTCGCGCCTGAATTACCTCTGGATCACGCCGCTGCGGGCCTTGGCCAATGACACCACCGAGCAGCTCAACCGACCGCTGTCCGTCCTGGGACTGGACTGGCGCGTCGCGACCCGCACGGGCGACACATCGGCCAGCGAACGCCGACGAATCTCGAAGCAGCCGCCGCCGGCCCTGGTCACCACGCCTGAATCCCTGTCGCTGATGCTCAGCTATGCCGACAGCGCCCAGCGCCTGGGTCGTCTGCGCGGCGTGGTGATCGATGAGTGGCACGAACTGCTCGGCAGCAAGCGCGGCGTCCTGCTGGAGCTGGCCCTGGCCCGCCTGCGCGCAATCAATCCGGATCTAAGGCTCTGGGGCCTGTCGGCCACCCTCGGCAATGTTGACGAGGCTCGGGCCGTGCTGCTGGGTCCAAACCGGGCCGGTCGCCTGATCGCCGGCCAGGTGCCGCGCGAGATCGAGGTCGACACCCTGCTGCCGCCGAGCATCGAACGCTTTCCCTGGGCCGGTCGCACCGGCCTGCCGCAGCTGCCCGGCGTGCTCAAGCGCCTGGAAACGGCCCGATCCACGCTGCTGTTCACCAACACCCGCTCGCAGTCCGAACTCTGGTTCCAGGCGATCCAGTCGGTCGTGCCCTGGCCCGACCGGGTCCTGCTGCACCACGGATCAATTGATCGCAAGGCGCGATCGGACGCCGAAGACCGCCTGCGTCGCGGCGAATTGAAGTGCGTAGTCGCCACGTCCAGCCTCGATCTCGGGGTCGACTTCTCGCCGGTCGATCAAGTGCTGCAGATCGGCAGCCCCAAGGGCATCGCCCGGCTGATCCAGCGCGCCGGACGATCGGGCCATCAGCCCGGACAAACCTCGAAACTGGTCTGCGTACCCACCCATTCGCTCGAGATTCTTGAAGTAGCCGCGGCCCGACGACGCATGGAAGAGCGCCGGGTTGAAGCCCGTCGTCCGCTCGTCGGATCCCTGGACGTAGCCGCCCAGCATCTGGTCACCCGCGCGCTCGGCGGTGGATTTACGGAAGCCGAAGCACTGACCGAACTCCACGACACCCACGCCTTTGCCGACCTCGGCGATCTGGAATGGGAGTGGCTGAAAGAATTCATCACCCGCGGTGGGCCAGCACTGAAGGCCTATCCAGGCTTTCAGAAGGTCGAGGAGGAGGACGGTGTCTTTCGCGTGCGCAATCGCCGCATCGCCAGCCTGCACCGGATGTCGGTCGGCACGATCACCGCCGATGGGCATCTGCAGGTGCGCTTCTTGAAGGGCCGGAGTCTCGGCCAGATCGAGGAACGCTTCATTACCCGCCTGAAACCGGGCGAGCGCTTTGTGTTCGCCGGGCGTCTGCTGACCCTGAGCAAGGTCCGTGACATGACCGCTTACGTCAAAGCGGCCAGCGGCGGCAAGGCCGCCGTGCCGCGCTGGGGCGGCGGCCGGCTGCCGCTGTCGACGCTGCTGGCCGATGCGGTGCTGGAAATGATGGACGAGGCCAACCGCAACCATCCAGACCCGGCGCTCGAGCCGATCGCCGAGCTGCTGGACCTGCAGAAAAAACGCTCCGCCCTGCCGGCCCCGGACCGACTGTTGATCGAGGAAATCGCCAGCCGCGAAGGCCATCACCTCTATCTGTTTCCCTTTGCCGGTCGACTCGCCCACGAGGGCCTAGCGGCCCTGTTCGCATGGCGCCTGTCATGCCGTGCACCGCAGAGCTATTCGATGACCGTCAACGACTACGGCATTGAGCTGGTCGGCGACGAACCCTTCGAGCTGAACGAGGCCCGCTGCCGCGAATTGCTGAATCCTGAGAACCTGGAGCCCGATCTACTCCACGCCCTGAATGCAGCAGAAATGGCCCGCCATCGCTTTCGCGACATCGCCCGCATCGCCGGCCTGGTGTTTCAGGGCTATCCGGGTCGAGGCAAGCAGATGCGCCAGATCCAGGCCTCCAGCGGACTGATGTTCGACATGCTCAGTGAACACGACCCGGGTAATCTATTGATCAAGCTGGCCCGGCGAGAGGTGCTGGAGTCGGAAATGGAGCTGAGCCGCATTCGCGCAGCTCTTGAACGCACACGGTCACAGTCGATCGCGCTGCGCCAACCCGGCCGTCTGACTCCACTGGCCTTTCCGCTGTGGGCCGACCGACTGCGATCGCGCGTCTCCAGCGAGGATTTCGAACGGCGCGTCGATCGCATGCTGGCCACCCTAGAGCCCGCCGCATGAAGCTTAAGCTCGCCGGACACGATCTAGAGCTGCTGCCCGACCGTGCCGTCTGGTGGCCGGACCAGGGCGCGGTCCTGGTCGCCGACGTGCACCTCGGCAAGGATCAGACCTTTCGTCGCCAGGGCCTTGCTGTGCCGGCTGGCGTGCTGCAGCAGGATCTTGATCGACTGGAGCTGCTGCTCGACGAGACCGAGGCCGAACGACTGATCATACTCGGCGATATGATCCATGCGCCGCCACATCCCGACGATGACTGGCCCGATCGGCTCGGCCAATGGCGAGCAGACCACAGCGACATCGAGATCGATCTGGTGCTTGGCAATCACGATCGCGATCTTTCAGTCTGGCTTCATCAGTGGCAGATTGACGGCCACGAAGACATGCTTGAACTCAACGGCCTGCTGCTGATGCACGAGTGGCGACCCAGGTTGCCAGCACCTGGGCTGTCCGGCCATCTGCATCCCGGTGCGCGCCTGAAGACTCGACGAGAGCAGCTCCGACTGCCCGCCTACCTGCTCGATTCAAGCCCAGGCCGAGAACACCTGGTTTTGCCCGCCTTCGGCCGCTTCACGGGCCTAATGGACGAGGTCGAATTCCCGTGGAACCGCCGATTCGTCACCACCGGTCAACGGGTTATACCCCTGCCCTAAACGGAATCCACGGATCAGCCGCCACCGTCGTCCGGCGGGTCGTCGTCCTCCGGCACCGTATCCTTGAGCACCGGATCATTCGCTCGACGGCCAGGCGCATCGACCGGGACGGACATGTCATCGCCCCAGGTTTCCACGGCCTCATCGTCGTCGAGGTAGCGGCGTAGGCGTCGTTGGCGCGATTGTTCGTTTTCAAATTGGATCTCGACGGTGAAGCGCAGGCGCCAGTCGCTGCGTCGCTCACCGCCAACCGATTCCAGCGGCCAGGCGTGCTCGGGCTGAACCTCAAAAAATAACCAGGGACGCAGGAACTGGCGCCGATAGCGAACGGCCACGAAATACTCTTCGGCTTCAAACGAAGGGCTCGTGTATCCGAATGCACCCACTTCGGCACGCAGCGCGGTTTTCGGCGAGAGCTGACGAAATCCGGTCACAGAAGACCGCCAATCGACGCCCTCAGACTCCTCGGAATAGGTGCCCTCTCCGGTCACTCGCAGCAGGCTGTCTCGATTGGGTAACCACTCCCAGTCGAGGCGCGAGGTGGTACCGAAGCCTTCAGCCCGCTCCCAGAAAACCGCCTGTGTTGCCCGGGCCAGGGTGCTCGCTGAGAGGCCGCGCACATAGCGATAGCGACCGCGCAGCCGGGGATTGAGACTGCCGCTCGCCACCCTGACGGTGCCGTCGACGTCGAATTGGGCACGCGCGCTGGCACTGGCGATGAAGCGCAGTCCCAGACGGGTCTGATCTTCGTCTTCGTCAAAGCCGGACCGCTGATCGAAGTCGCCCGACAGATCATCGTCACTGGTAATGAGCAGGCGCAGTCGTTCAGATGCTCTGGGAAGCTGCACGTTGGCCCGCACTCGAACGCCGGCGGTCCAGCCGTCGCGCTGATCCCACTGCAGCGAATTACGGAGTCTGAAAAACGTCCCGACCGGCGTTTCATCGTAGGCCCGAGGATCGCCGAAAAAGCCATCGAACCATGCGGCAGGCTCGCACAGCTGGCGATTGACGTAGGAATGAGTGAGATCAAGCCAGTTCTGCGGCCGATCCTCATCATCGCGGCAGGATCGCTCAATCAGCTCGACGCGCGTGACCTGCTCGGGCGTGTCTTCGGTCGACTCGCCGCGCTGGGGACCTGAATCCTGCGCCCAGATCGGAAGGTTAGTACCAAGGAGCAGAACCAGAGTCAGCCCGCCCTGCAATGACCACCGGCTGAACGTGTCACAATTCACGTCTACATTCCTTTTAAGCGAATTCGGATTGCCCACCCATCTACCCGTCGATCATACGTCAATGACTCCCGACTCGCGAGACTCCGCGAGCGTCTCTGGTTCTACACCACCGTTTGCGGGCCTGAATCCCGATCTGATCTGTGATCTGATCGATCGCACGGGTCTGACGACCGACTCGAGACTGCTCGCCCTCAACAGCTACGAGAATCGCGTTTGGCAGATCGGCCTGGAGGATCAGGCGCCGGTGATTGCAAAATTTTATCGGCCCGGGCGATGGAGCAATGACGCCATTCTCGAAGAGCATGCCTTCACGATCGAGCTCGAGGACGCTGGCCTTTCGGTGATCGCGCCGATGACAATCGACGGCCAGACGCTGTTCGAATCCGACGGATTCCGCTACGCGCTGTTCCCTCGTCGTGGCGGCCATGCCCCCGAACTGGCCCACGAAGCGACGCTTCGAGTGCTCGGTCGGGCGCTCGGGCGGATGCATGCCGTCGGCGCGGTTCGGAGCTTCGAGTATCGGACCGATCTGATCGATGCAAGCCGGGGCCATGAGGCGATCAAAACGCTGCTCGGAGGTGGCTGGATTCCAGCGCACCTGGAAACTGCTTTTTCCAGCCTGGCCGAGCATCTGATCGATTCGATTCAGACCACCTGGGAACGCGCCGGGGCGATCCAGACAATTCGGCTGCACGGTGACTGCCATCCGGGCAATATTCTCTGGCGTGACGATCAGGCCCATTTCGTCGACCTGGACGATTGCCTCAACGGCCCGGCGGTCCAGGACCTCTGGATGCTGATCTCTGGGGAACGTCCCGATCGCGAGATACAGCTCGACTGGCTACTCGAGGAATACACTCGCTTCCACCCGTTTCGAGCCGCAGAGCTGCATCTGATCGAACCACTCAGAGGGCTACGTATGCTCCACTACCAGGCTTGGCTGGCCAGACGCTGGCACGACCCGGCCTTCCCCAGAGCCTTTCCATGGTTCGACGATGGGCGTCACTGGGAACAAGTCGTTCAGCAGCTGCGCGAACAGATGGACGAACTGCAGCAAGCGCCTCTGACCTGGCTGGGTCATTAATAATCTGAATATCCAGAGCTAAATTTCTCTCGGAGGCGCAGGGACGCAGAGAAAAAGATGAAACCTCACCGATTATGTAGATAGGTTAAATCTTTGTTTCATCGAACTTTTTGGCTTCTTTGCGTCTTCGCGAGAACAACGGGTTTTGACTTCAGATATTCCGCTCGGCATCAATCATCCATTCGGGCATTGAGTGCGCCCGCTCGAATCAGACGCTCGATTGCGCCAAAGACTTCCAGGCGGCCAAAGGGTTTGTAGATGAAGTCATCAGCGCCAACGCGCTTGAGGAAGAAGCGCTCGGTCGCGCCGTCATTTCCGCTCATCATAATGACCTGGATGTCCCGAGTCGCCTCCGTCGACCGAATCTTTCGCAGGGCACGAAACCCGCTCATGTCCGGCAGGATAATGTCAAGGAAGATCAGCTGCGGACGCTCGCTGATCGCGATGTCCAGGCCCTCCTGTGCGCTGGCGGCCTGGGACAGGCGATAGCGATTCTCCGAGAGCATTGTTGCCAAAGCCAGACGAACGGTTTTCGAGTCATCGATGATGAGCATCCGGGTGCCCCGAGGCGCATTGATCCGAGGCCGCTTGCGCCGCTCTTTGAACGGTTTGTCGTCGTCTGACTCGCTGGGCACATTGGTTTTCAGGCGGGCCGAGCGCAGCGCCTCGGGCATTTCCCGGGTTAGCGCACGATGTGACATCCCGGCCTGACCATCGGCAATCAAAACCGCCCGATCCTTGGCCTGTTGGATGGTGGACCCAAGGTCGATCATGGCGCCAAGCTCGAGGGCATCGCCGCGGCGACGGACCACCTGAACGATCGGGCGAGGTGAGCCGTTGATCGCGTGGATGGCCGCTGCAATCTCGCCGTCGGGCAGGCGCATCATCACGCCTGGGGGTGCCCAGCCCAGAAATTTCGAAAATGCCTCGGCAAAGTTCTCGTCAAACTGCTTGCCCTTGAGCTTCCATAGCTCACCCATCGCCTGCTGATGCGACAGGGCTTTCTGGTGAAATCGACGCGTGGTCATGGCGTCGTAAGCACTAATAATCGACACCAGACGCGCCATCGCGGGTATCCCTCTCTGGGTCAAGCCCTCTGGATAGCCCTTGCCATCGGGGCGCTCGTGATGGCACAGGGCGACGGTGGCTACAACATCGGGTAGGCCGTCACTCTGGGACAGGAGCTCATGGCCCAGTCGGGTATGCAACTCAACGTGCTCGCGCTCTGCCGTCGACAGGGGGCCAGGCTTTTTAAGCACCTTGAGGTTGATGCGCATCATTCCCAGATCATGGACCATTGCACTCAGAGCAAGTGCTTTGCCGACTCCAGTCTCCCATCCCGCCGCGTGCGCGAAAGCGGCCGCCAGGATGGCTGAATTCAGACCGTGCTGAAAGGGATATCGGCCAGGCTCCTTAATGTGCGTCAGCCAGACCAGAGCGGCAAGATGCTGCGGCATCGCACCAATTAGATCGTCGACTACATCGTTGGCGTCCGGCACGTCAATCTGACCATGACGATGAAAGCTAAGGATCTGAGCTTGGGCGATCAGACTCATGCGCCGGTACACGGACCATGCGTTGGCCAGCCGACGGGCCGAGATAGCATTGTTTCGCAACGCGTCGATTGATTTAGGCAACTGCGGCAAGGCACCCACCGACAAGGCAGCGTTGGTGCCCTCGACGCGGCGATTGAGGCATTGCTCAAGGTCGATGACCACGCGTCGACAACGCGTGTTGAACCACTCTTTGTCGGTGAATGATTCGACGCGCACGCCGCTCTTGGGAAAATCAATAGGCGGCACCAAAGCTTCGATCTGGCAAACGAAGTCCCCCAAGCGAAGCTGATCAGGCGTGACGGTCAGTTGATACTCGCCACGCTGCTGACGTCTGAACTCATCCCAGGGAATGATCTTCATTCCAAGCCCTCGGCCGCGGACGATTGGTTGAGTATAAACAAGTACAGATTATCGTCCAGTCGCTGGCGCAAGCGCCAGGTGACCGAGCCCCCCGGTTTTTGTCGGCTAGTCAGCTGCTCGCTGGACCAGCGCGCCCGATCGAATCAAGCGCTCGATCGCGCTGAACACCTCAAAGCGACCAAATGGCTTGCCAATGAAATCATCGGCGCCAACTCGCTGCAGGAAGAATTTCTCGATCGCTCCGGAATTACCGCTGATCATGATCACGGGAATATCTTTAGTCGCCTTGTTCGAACGCAATCGACGCAGCGCTTTAAAGCCGCTGATATCTGGCATCACGATATCGAGAAAGATGACATGGGGCTGTTCTGATTCGGCTTTGATCAGACCGTCTTCGCCGTTTTGGGCAACGGAAACCTTGTAGCCGGTCTGAGTGAGCATGTGCCGAAGCGTTTCCCGAATCGTCAGCGCATCATCGACGACTAAAATTCGGGTTCCCTTGGGGGCGTCAATGCGCGGGCGATTTCGACGCTCGCGGCGCGCCTGGGCCGGGGTCGACTCGTCGGCCTCGCCGACGTTGATGCCCACCAACGCCTTGGGCAAAAGGCGGGTCAGATCGCGATGTTTGATGCCGTGTGAGCCGTCGGCGAGCAGCGTTTCGCGTTTGCCGTTCTTGCTGACCTCATCGGTCGTGCTATCGGCGAGATCAAGCTCGACTCCAATCTCGATTCCGCCTCCTCGACGGTGCAGCAAACGAACCACCGGGCGTGTTTGGCCTGCCCTTGTGTGCAGGGCCACGGCCAGTCGGTCGTCGCCAAGTCGCATCAATGTGCCCGGCGGTGCCCAGCCGAGAAACATGGAAAAGGCTTCGACCATCTCCTTATCGAACTGCTGCCCACGCAGTTTCCAAAGCTCGCCCATGGCCTGCTGATGCGACATGGCGGCACGATGGAAACGATCCGACATCATGGCGTCGTAGGCACTGATGATCGAGACCAGTCGCGCCATGTCTGGTATCCCCGTTTCGGTCAGACCGTCCGGGTACCCTCTGCCGTTAGGCTGTTCGTGATGACACAAAGCCACGCTGGCCACCGCGTCGGGCAGGCCATCGTTTTGGGCCAGGAGCTCATGGCCTAATCGTGTGTGTAGCTTGACGTGATCGCGTTCGGCGGCCGTCAGCGGACCGTTCTTGCGAATCACCTGCAAACTCACGCGCATCATGCCTAGGTCGTGAACTAGCGCACTCAGAGTCACGGCACGTCTGACCTTGGACTCCCAACCAGCAGCCAGGGAAAAACCAGCCGCATACAGCGCGGTGTTCAGACCATGCTGAAAAGGATAGCGACTCGTTTCCTTGATTCGCGCCAGCCAGAGCAGCTCGGGGAGATGCTCGGAAATGACGTCATCCAGTTCCTCGACCGCGTCGTAGGCATCGGAGACGTCGACATTGCCGTGGCGATGAAAGCTGAGAATCTGAGATTGGGCAACCAGACTGACCCGACGATACACCTGCCAGGCTTCGATCATCCCGCGAGCGCCGATCTCGTGCTCGCGTAGGGCATCGAATTCCTTAGGCATGGGCGGAAGTGCGCCGGCCGCTGAAAGGGTAGCTTCGGAGTCTTCAGCACGACGGTTCTGACAGCGCTCCAGGTCGATCACGACCTGGCGACAGTTGTCCTGAAACCACGCCTTGTCCCGGAACGAGTCGATCCTCATACCCTTGGCCGGAAAGGTCGTCGACTCATCAAGCCCTTGGACGTTGGCCACGAAATCACCGAGTCGCAGCTCACTTGGAAGAATGGTGAGCTGATACTCACCGTGCTGCTGGCGACGAAATTTATCCCAGGAAACAATATTCATTGGCAACCCACCCACTAGCCACAGTTCTTAAGTATACCCAAAGCGTGATGTGATTCTCAATTTTTAAACGCTCGGGACTATGCGTCCCGTCGGCATCGATTCAATCGCCTTAATTGACCGGCCGGCCAGTTAGTTGTACGATGACGGCATGAACGAATCCGCAACCCGTGACTCCGACCGTACCTGCGCCCAGATTCTGGGTGCCGCCTTCAGCCTGTTCGTTGAGCGTGGATTCGACGCCGTATCGATCCGGGAAATTGCCGCGGCAAGCGGCGTAACGAAAAGCCTGATCCATCATCACTTCGGCGGCAAGGAAGGGCTGTGGAACGCGGTCAAGGAGATGGCGTTTGGCCCCTTCTATGAGCAGCAGCGCGCGGAGCTCGCTGAAGCCGACGAACCCGGAGCCGATCTGCTGATACGCGGCGTTGTCAATTACTTCCAGTTCCTCAGCAAGAACCCTCAGGTCGCACGACTGTTTGCCTGGGCGCACCTCGAGGGCGATACGAGCTGCAGCGACATGGACGCTGATTTAGTCGGACTCGGATCCGAACGAGTGGCTCAGGCGCAGAAAAATGGTGCGCTGCGCGACGACATCAACCCCACCCACGTGGTCGCCATGTTCATAAGCCTGTTCACCCAGTGGTTCGAAGCCCGCGACCATCATCGCGCCTGGCCCGGTATCGGCAGCGATGAAGAATTTCTCGATGACTTCCTGAAAGTTTTTATGGAAGGCCTGCTCCCCCGCCCTCCCTCACCCTGATCCACAGGTAAACCACCATGCCCAACTCAAGATCAGCACCCAAACCCATGATCGATCGTTTAATTGACCGGACGGCCAATCTGCCAGGATGGGTCTGGCTGGCCCTTTTGGCGACTTTGCTGATGGTGACCCTGGGCTCTGGCCTGCAGGCTACCGACGATCCGCTGTCCGCGCCGGATGAGGGCGCTGCCGCCCACCCGGTGCGCGTCGCTGCAGCACGGGTCGCCGAGGACCCGCCGGTTATTCGGTTACCAGGAGTCGTTAGAGCCCGCGAGCGCGCTGAACTGGCCTTTCTGCACTCGGGGCATCTGGCCGAGCGCCGTGTCAGTCGGGGCCAGGAGGTCGAAAGTGGCGAGGTGCTAGCCGTGCTGCACAATCCGGCCCTGATGCCCGGCGCGGACGCGGCCGCTGCCAGGGCCCGCGAGGCACAGCTCAACGTCGAGCAGCTCGAACGCGAAGTCGTCCGACTCCAGGACCTGGAAGGACGCAATCTCGTCCCGACCGAGGAGCTGGAGCGGGTCGTGTCGCGGCGTGATGCGGCGGTGCAGGCCAGCAATCAGGCCCAGGCCGCGCTGGGGGAAGCGCGCGAGCAGCTCGACGAAGCCCTGCTGAGAGCCCCGTTTGACAGCATTATTGCGACACTGATGATCGAACCGGGACAGTTCGTGGCCGCCGGACAGCCTGTTCTTTCTCTGATCGGACGCAGCGGCCTGGAGACGGCCGTACACCTGCCAGCCGACCAAGCTGCCCGTCTGGCGCTGGGAGGCACCGCGACCGTCAAGGCACCCGATGACGCCGCGCTCAACGAGGGCGTGATCCGCGAAATCAGCGCCAGCGCCCCAGGCCAAGTCGCAGAAATCATCATCGATTTGGGGCTCGACTCGACCGCGGCCCTGCGCTCCGGCCAGGCAGTCGACGTCACCCTGCCCTTAGACACCAGCGCGACCCTGAGCGTGCCGATGGCCGCACTGACCCAGTCCAGCTCCGGGCTGGCGCGACTGTTCAGAATCGAAAACAATCGCGCGATCGCGGTCAACGTCCAGCCCGGACGACTGCAGGGGGGCTGGCTTGAAGTCGCAGGCAGCTTGGCCGAGGGCGACCTGATCGTGATCGCCGGTCACGGCCGCCTGCTCAACGACGATCCGGTCAGGATCCTTCAATGAATCTGACAGAACGAATCTTCGAGCGCCGGCCGCTGATCATCACGGTAGTCTCGCTGCTCACCTTGCTCGGCATCGCCAGCTGGTCTGGCATGGACCGGCAGGAAGACCCCTTTTTTCCCTACCGCTACGCCCAAGTGTTGGTGCCCTGGGCGGGTGCCCAGCCCGAACGAGTCCAGCGCCTGGTCGTCGAGATCATCGAGGACGAGCTGGCCGGAGTTGAAGAAGTTCGTGAAATCCGATCCACCGCGCGTCTTGGGTTTGCCAATCTGATTATCGGCCTGGAAAGCGACGTCTACGACACGGACAACGTCTGGGATCGCGTACGTGTCGCACTCGAAGATGCCGAGCGACGTATTCCCGAGCGAGCCGGCCCGATCGAGCTGCGTGACCGTTCGATGGACACCCACGGCATCGTACTGGCACTGACCGGCGACGACGATCTCTTGGCGCTGCTGGAGGCCGCCCGTTCGCTGCGACGCGATCTGTTCACGGTGCCCGGCATGGGCCGCATCGACATCCTCGGCAATCCGGACGAACAGCTTCGGGTGCGCGTCGACCCAGCCCAGCTTATGGCCGTCGGCCTGAGCATGGATGACCTGGCCCGGGCTATCGCCGACAACAACAAAGTGGTGCCCGGCGGCGCGCTGATCGTCAATGAACGCAATTTGATCGTGCAGCCGCTCAGCGACCTGACTACGATGGACCAGCTCAACGAACTGCCGATTGCGACCGCCTCGGGCGCGCTTGTCCGACTCGGCGATATCGCTGACGTCGTCCTGCAGGCGGCCGAACCCGTCGGCGAACGAATCCAGTTCGGGGGCAAGCCCGCCGTTGCCCTGGGCATCGTCATTCCCGAAGAAGGCACCAACGCAGTAACCTTCGGCGAGGACGTCAGAGCGCGCGTGGCCGAACTCGAAACCGCTTACGCGCCGCTGATGATCGACGAAATGTTCTTCCAGCCGCGCTGGGTCGAAAAACGTCTGGGTGAACTGGGCCGGTCGCTGTTGCTGGGCGTCCTGATTGTCGCTGCCATCCTGTTGCTCGCGATGGGCTGGCGCATGGGTCTGGTCGTGGCCGCACTGCTGCCGATCGTCACCCTCTCGGCCCTGTCCGTGTATGCCCTCGGCGGCGGCATTCTCCATCAGATGTCGGTCGCCGGTATGGTGATTGCACTGGGCATGCTGGTCGACAACGCCATCGTCATGGTTGAAAGCCTGCAGTGGCACCTGGATCGCGGTCGCACGCCAGCCCAGGCCGCGCTGGCGGCCACCCGCGAACTGGCCGGTCCGCTGGCCGCGGCCACCGGCACGACGCTGGCGGCCTTCCTGCCCCTACTGCTCTCGGTCGGCGATACCGCTGATTTCACTCGCGGCATTCCCATCATGGTGATGCTGGTTCTCATCATGAGCTATGCCTACGCGGTCCTGGTCACGCCGGCGCTGGCGCCAAGCCTGCTCAAGGCCGGCAGCGCACGCGACGCCTCCGCACTGGAAGCGCTCGGCCAGCGCCTGGGCCGTCTCAGCCACCGTCGTCCCTGGACGATTCTCGGCTTGACCCTCCTGCTCGTCGTGGCGATGGCCTCAATGGGCAGCCTGCTACCCCGTGATTTCTTCCCGAGCACCGACCGCAACCAGCTCATCGTCGACCTGAATTTCCCCGAAGGCACCCGCACCGAGACCACCGCCCTGCACGCCCAGGCCATCGCTGAGGATCTACGCGCTCTTCCAACCGTTTCCGAAGTGCACGTCTTCGCTGGATTCAGCGGGCCACACTTCTACTACAACCTAATCGAGCGACCGCAGGCCCCACATCTGGGTCGGCTGGTGGCGATCACCCGCTCGGACGCCGACCACCCGGCCCTGATGGAGTGGATCGAGCGCTATCTGCCCGAACAGGTCCCGGAAGCCGAAGTCGTTGCTCGAGCGCTGGGTCAGGGACCACCCGTCGACGCGCCGGTGGAGGTTCGCGTTTACGGACCGGACAGCCCGTCGTTGATCCAGGCTACCGAGCAGGTCATGGCGGCGGTCAGGTCGATCCCCGGTACCCGAAACGTTCGCCACGGGCTGGGTCAGGGACTGCCCACGCTCGAGGTTCGCATCGATGATGCCGAAGCTGCCCGCCATGGCGTCAGCCGTGAGCGCCTCTCGGAAATCATCGCCCGGGCCACCCGTGGCCAACAGGTATCGACCTGGCGGAACGAGCGGGAGCCAGTGCCAATCCTGCTCGGCACCGACGAGGGCGAACGGCTGCCGCACGAGGCGCTGGCCGGACTGAGCGTCGACACCGCACGAGGGCGACTGCCGCTCGATCAATTTGTTGAAACGAATCTGACCCTGATGCCCGCGGTCATACAACATCGTGACTTGCAGCGCGTCACCAACGTGCTGTCTGAAACCGAAGCCGGTGTGACCTACGGCCAGATCTGGGAATTGCTGGGTCCACGCCTCGACGCCCTCGACCTGCCAGCCGGCGTTCGAGTCACGCCCGGCGGCGCCGCGGCCGAGGCCAGTTCCGCCAACTCGGCCCTGTTCGGCACCTTACCGATCGGCGCCCTGGTCCTGCTGGCCTTCCTCATGTGGCAATTCAACAGCGTGCGCCTGACCGGCCTGGTCCTCCTGACAGTGCCACTGGCCGCCGCCGGCGTGATTCCTGGCCTGCTTCTGACCGGTCAGCCCTTCAGCTTCACCGCCATCCTGGGCGTGGTCGCCCTGATCGGCATCGTCGTCAACAACGCCATCGTCCTGATCGACCGGATCGAGGCCGGCAACCGCGACGGGCTGACCCTGGAGCAGTCGATCAGCGCCGCCGTCGCACGTCGAATCCGACCCATTCTCCTCACCACGGCCACGACCATCGCCGGCCTGATCCCGTTGACGTGGACCCAATCCACGCTTTGGCCGCCGATGGCCTGGGCGATCATCTCCGGCTTGACCGTCGCCACCGTCCTGACCCTGCTGCTGATCCCCGCCGCCTACCGAGTCACCGCGCGCACCGGCCCTGCATGAAAAGCATCGGCAAGAATCCCAAAGTGATCGTTCTCAGGAAGGCTGAAGGGTTTGCCCACAGAAAGGTTTGCCGTTATCATTGCCGCCCTTATCGGCGGGCGATTAGCTCAGCGGGAGAGCACTGCCTTCACACGGCAGGGGTCGCTGGTTCGAACCCAGCATCGCCCACCACACGAACTCTG
>JGI12048J13642_10327964_pt1 | contig 53448 bp, 36 predicted proteins | sample ElkSlonscriptome_16_FD_13642 | JGI IMG/M metagenome (IMG submission 13642)
CTCATCGTCTGGGACAAACCGAAGAAACCCGATTGGATGGCGCAAGCGGAATACGATCAAGTCCCGCAGACGCTCACGGTGCGCGAGTTCCGTGCCGCCAACAAGATCATGGTCACCACCTTCCTCTGTCCGAAGCAGACGTCCAAGACGGTGCTCAAGGCCTTGTACAAGCAGCGCTGGAACGTCGAGCTGGATCTGCGCAACATCAAGACCACGCTCGGCATGGAGTGGCTACGCTGCAAGACCCCGGCGATGGCGCTCAAGGAGCTTTGGGTCTACCTGCTGGCCTACAACCTGATCCGCCTGCTGATGGCGCAGGCCGCCCTGCTCGCCGACCAGATCCCGCGCCAACTCAGCTTCAAACACACTGCCGCGCACGGCGCTAGGCGAGCTTGTGCTTAGGCGATGCTGTCGGCGCAGCCGAGGGCCTTGGTGACAGGGCCGGAGGCGTGTGCCAGCTGGAGTAGCGAGGTCGCGCCGCGGCCTGGCTTCACGCGGCAACCGCTTCCAGCCGATCAGCCCTGAGGTGGGCGAGGTGCCGTGGGCCACCGACGCCCGATGATCTACTGATCTTTGCGTTGCTTATTGCCCGCGCACCGCACGGTCCATGCGCGCCTTAGCCTTTTGCCAGTCATTGTCTCCAACGCCTTGCTTGGCCATGAGTTCCATCAGGCCGTAGGCGATGGAGCGGTGGTGTTGCGCTGGCAGGTCGCGCAGCTTGGTGAGCTTGAACAGGCAGCCGGCGCGCTCGTATTCGAGCGTGTTGACCAGCGCGTACAGTGTGAGCGCGGCGGCCGATTCGGGCGCCTGCTCGACTAAGGCGAGGGCTTGTTGGAGGGATTCGCCGGGGGTCATCACTCCCCGGCGACCGTCATTCGATCGATCAGCCAGGAGCCGGTGGTGGTGCTGCCGGGGAAGTCGCAGTCGTTGCCGATAGCGACCAAGCCTTGGTACATGTCGAGCATGTTGCCGGCAATGGTGATCTCTTCAACCGGGTATTGGATCTCACCGTTTTCGACCCAGAAGCCGCTGGCACCGCGCGAGTAGTCGCCGGTGACGTTGTTGACGCCCTGGCCCATGAGTTCGGTGACGTAGAGCCCGGTACCGAGCTCCCGCAGCATGCCGACGCGGTCGAGGTCGCCCATGCTGACGACCAGATTGCGGCTGCCGCCTGCATTCCCGGTGGTTTGTAGGCCCAGCCTGCAGGCGGCGTAGTGGTCGAGCATGTAGCTGGCCAGCACGCCGTCGGTGACGAAGTCCTTTGACCGGGTGGCGACGCCGTCGCCGTCGAACGGAGCGCTGGACAGACCGCGCAGGCGGTGCGGCTCCTCGCGCACCCGCACGAATGCGGGCAGGATCTGCTCGCCGAGCTTGTCCAGCAGGAAGCTGGTCTTGCGGTAGAGGCTTGCGCCGTTGATGGCGCCGGTGAGACTGCGCAGCAATCCGGCGGCAAGTTCGGCGCGGAACAGCACGGGCACCTCGCGGGTGGACAGGCGCCGACCGCCGAGCCGGGCGACGGTGCGCTCGGCCGCGCGCAGGCCGACCGAGGCGGGAGCGTCCATGTCTTCGGGCGCGCGGGCCGTGGTCCACCAGTGGTCGCGCTGCATGGAGTCGCCCTGTTTGCCGACCACTGCACAATTTAGCCCATGGCGCGTGCTCGGATAGCCGCCGATGAAACCGTGGCTATTCCCATACAGCGAGAGTCCGGCGTGGGTGCTGAGACTGGCGCCCTCGGAGTTGACAATGCGCGGGTCGGCGCCCCGGGCGGCGTCCTCACACTCGATGGCCATGCGCACGGCCGTCTCCACGTCGATCGACCAGGGATGGTTCAGGTCCAGATCCGGAACCTCGCGGGCCATCAGCTCCGCCGGTGCGAGACCGGCGCAGGGGTCTTCCTGTGTATGGGTGGCGATGATGCAGGCCTGGCCCACTGTGTCGCGGATGGCGGCCATGCTGAGGTCGGAGGTACTCGCGGAGCCTTTGCGCTGGCCGAAGTAGACGGTGATCCAGAGCCCGTTGTCACGCGTGTGCTCGACGGTCTCGACCTCGCCGAGTCGCACCGCGACCTCGAGCCCGGTACTGTTGCTGACCGCGGCCTCGGCGGCGCTGGCGCCCTGGCGCTTGGCCTCGGCTAGCAGGTCGTCGATGGCTTGTTGAAGACGCCTGAGTTGCTCGTCGGGGTCCGTGATGGCGAGATTGCCCATGATCATGCCTGTCGATTCGAGAAAAAAGTTAGCGCGCGCAGCGGCGCTGGCGCGGCGCGGTGACCTCTAGGTGCCGCAAGCCTCCCGGCCCTCGGCCCTGCCGTCAAGTGCTCGTACCCCCAACGGTGAGCCCATCCACGCGCAAGGTCGGCTGGCCGACGCCCACCGGGACGCTTTGCCCCTCTTTACCACAGGTGCCGACGCCGGTGTCGAGCTTGAGGTCGTTGCCGATCATGCTAACGCGCGTCAGTACATCGGGGCCGTTGCCGATGAGGGTGGCGCCTTTGACCGGGCGGCCGATCTTGCCGTTCTCAATCAGGTAAGCCTCGCTGGCGGAGAAGGTGAACTTGCCGGACGTGATGTCCACCTGGCCGCCGCCAAAGTTGACCGCGTAGAGGCCCTTGTCCACCGAGGAGATGATCTCTTGCGGATCGCGATCACCGGCCAGCATGTAAGTGTTGGTCATGCGTGGCATGGGCAGGTGTGCGTAGGACTCGCGGCGGCCGTTGCCGGTAGCGGCAGCGCCCATCAATCGGGCGTTGAGTCGATCTTGCATATAGCCGGTCAGCGTGCCGTCTTCGATCAGCGTCGTACACTGGGTCGGCGTGCCCTCGTCATCAATGTTGAGCGAGCCGCGCCGACCGGGCAAGGTGCCATCGTCGACCACGGTGACGCCTCTAGCCGCGACGCGCTCGCCCATACGCCCGGCGAAGGCCGAGGTGCCTTTACGATTGAAGTCCCCTTCGAGCCCGTGGCCGATGGCCTCGTGCAATAGCACGCCGGGCCAACCGGAGCCAAGCACGACGGTCATACTGCCGGCGGGCGCGGCCTCCGCGTCCAGGCTGACTAGGGCCTGGCGCACGGCCTCGCGGGCGTACCCCATGGCGCGATCCTTTTCCAGAAAAAAGCTCAGCTCCTGTCGCGCACCGCCGCCGCTGTGGCCTTGTTCGCGGCGGCCGTCTTGCTCGACGACGACGTTGACGCCAAGCCGGATTAGCGGGCGCACGTCCGCGCTCATGCGACCGTCGTCCGCAATCACCAGGATGGTGTCCTGCACCGCCACCATGCTGGTCACGACCTGGGTTACGCGCGGGTCAGAGCGACGCGCCTCGGCGTCGACCTGGTGCAACAGCGCCACCTTTTCCGCATCGTCCATCGAGTCGATCGGGTTGAAGGGCTCGTACAGGCGCTTGAGCAGCGGCGCGTTGTTGATTTGTACCTGACCCTCGTGGCCGCCGCTGGCGATGGCGCGCGCCGCGGACGCGGCCTGGTGTAGAGCCGGAAACTGCAGCTCATCGGAATAGGCAAAGCCGGTCTTCTCGCCAGCGACCGCACGCACACCCGCCCCCTGGTCGATATGAAAGTTGCCATCCTTGATGATGCCATCCTCAAGCACCCAGGATTGCAGCCGACTCGCCTGGAAATAGATGTCCGCGGCATCGATGGCTGGGCTGTGCAATACCCCGATCAGGCGGTCAAGATCGGCGTCGGCGAGACCGACCGGGGCGAGGATACTACTGCGGGCGATGGATAAGGGGTCGTTCATTATTGAGAAGTTTCGAGTTCCTAGGTTCTGGGTGCGAGGTGGAGGCTCGGACTGACGGAAATTGAGCGCATGAGTTGCGATATGGGCCTAGGCACAAAAGCCAATCTAGCGCAATCGCGCTAGTAGCACCTCTCGGCCCTAGCTACTCGTCCCTACACACTAGTTACTTCCTAATCACCGACATTTCAAACGTCGATGCCGCAAGGCTGGGAAGGTGCGGCGGACGGAGTCTTGAAAACCGCGGTCGATGACAGCGGAGATACAGCCGCTGCCGCGGGGTACCTGGGCCAGCACCGAACCCCAGGGGTCGACGATCATGCTGTGACCGTGGGTCTCGCGCCCGCTGAGGTGGTAGCCGCCCTGCGCGGCGGCGATGACGTAGGCCAGGTTTTCTATCGCACGGGCCCTTACCAAGATGTCCCAATGCGCCTTGCCGGTCAGTGCGGTGAATGCGGCGGGCACGGCGAGCAATTCCACACCGCTACCCTGCATATGCCGTGCCAACTCCGGAAAGCGTAGATCGTAGCAGACCATGATGCCGAGCCGGCCAAAGGGGGTGTCGATGACGACCGCGTCGTTGCCGGGCTCAATGACCGCGGACTCCTCGTAGTGCTCGTCGGCGCCGGGCAGATTGACATCAAACAGGTGCATCTTGTCGTAGCGCGCGACGCGCGAGCCCTGGTCGTTGATCACCAAGGATGTCGCGCGCACGCGTTGCTTGGTTGACGACCTCAACGGGATGGTCCCTCCGACCAGCCAGATGCCGTAGCGCGATGCGGTTGTCGATAGGAATGTCTGCACCGGACCGTCGCCGTCGGCTTCCGCGATCGCCAGCAGGTCTTGATCCTGCCGGCCCATAAAGGCAAAGTTCTCGGGCAGCACGACCAGCCCGAGCCCGGAGTCGGCGGCGTCGCGGATCAGGCGCTCCACCTCGATCAGGTTGGCGTTGACATTCGGCCCGGCGGCCATCTGAACGGCCGCGACCTTGGGTTTTTCGCTCATGATATCGTTGCTTGTGCTGTGCCGAGATCGGCGATGGTGCCGATCGGTCATGATGCAGCAAGATACCATCAGTGGGTTGCGGATGCCGAGCGTAAGCGCTGTCAAAAGCCCTCCAGGAAGGGGTTGTCTGCTTTTGGTACCGGGCGGTCGCGCGCGCTGCCGCTACCGGTCTTGGCCCCGCTCTGACTCGGAGGCTCTGGAGTGCGCTGCGTGGTGGCCGGCCGCGGCTTGGCTGTCTTGGAATTGGCGGCGGACGCCCCGTTGCTTGACCCGCTGCTTATACTGTTGCTGACGGACAGCCGCTCGATTCTCGGTTCGGTCCAGGCCCCGGTCACACGGTAGTCCTGACGGCCGATACGGTCGAGCGCACCGCCCGAGACCTTGTCGGCCAGCAACACGGCGGCACCCACAAGCGGACCGCCGGCCACCGCGCCAGCAATGGCGACGCCGGAGCCGACCTTGGGCGTGACCTGCACCTGTTGGTCGAGGGTATGATCGACCAAGTTGGCAATGCCAGTGATGCGAATGTCAGCGGTGGACGACAGCAGTTCAAACTGGCCGATCCGTGCTAGTCCGCTGCCGATGCTGAGGTTGCCACGGATGGAGTCGAAGCCGAAGCCGGGATCGGTGACATCGGTAAAATCCAGCGCCAGGCGTCGGGTCAAGGCCGACAGGTTCACCAATCCGAGCATGCGCCCGACGCCAGGATCGACCGCCAACAAGCGGCCGGAACCCAGTTCCATTGCCAGCGAGCCGCGCGCGCGTTCAAGCGAGAAACGCCGCGGACCACCTGGCCAGCTCAGCGACAACTCCGCGTCCGCGGGCGCGCCTTGGACTTCGCTAGAATAGTCAAGTGCATTGAGCAAACGCCCGAAGTCGTCGCTTTGTGCAAACGCGCGAATCTCGGTCTGAACATAGTCGGTGGCGTCGACGGTCCAGCGGCCGTTGGCGGTGGCGCTCAGTAATGATCCTTCCAGGTTGATCTCGGTAAAGCGCACGCCGTTGTCGATCGGCTCAATGCTCAAACGAGCGCGTCCCAAGACGTCGTCGTCGAGGCGCAGGGATTCGATGGTCAGCGCCAGACGCCCGATGTTGCGCGGGTCGTCGTCGGCCGTTGGGGTCTCCGCGGCGGGGTCGGGCTCGACAAAAGGTTTCAGATCGAGGTCATCTAGGCGCACCCGCAGGGTGCCATCACTGCCCATGCGGGGCAGCTCCACCGAGCCGCCGTTGCCGCCACCCTCGAATCCGATGGACCAGCCGCCGGAACGCGGCGCGAAGCGCACATCAAGGTCAGTCAGGCGCAGCGCGCCGAACCGGACCTCGCCAACTTCCAGTCGCGATGGCAGCACCAAAGGCGTTGAATTGGCGCTTGTGGCGGGATCACTGCTGCCAAACAGCCCCTGCGCGTCGCGACTCCAGGCGAGCCAGGGTGACAGATCGACTTGATCAAGCCGTCCGTCGATCAGAATGCCCGGCGCATCAGGCAGGCGCTGCGGCATTGCGCCGATGGCGAAGGCGGCGCGCGCCAGCACATGCGTGTCGGTAGCGGGCTCGCGCTGTAGCTGCATCAACCCGCCGTTGGCGCCATATTCTAGCTTGAGGTCCATCGGCCAGGCGCCGGTGAAGGCCGTCGTCAGGCGTAGCGGGCGCGCCTCGTCGGCGGGCTTGCCAAGCGGCGTCGGCGGCGACAATGCAACACCGCGCAGGTCTGATTTCAGCAAAATATTCAACGGCGGTGCGGCGAGCTGCATGTCCGCGTTGTTCAGGGTCAACTCAAGCGTCCAGTCGGCGCGACCCTCGGCGATGGACCAGAGCGGGCTTGGAAAGCGCCGTGCGAGTTCTTTGACCGTGGAACGTCCAGCGATCTCGATCAGTGTCTGGCCTTCTGTTTCCGCGCCGGCTTGCCGCGTCCTTTGCTTTGTGGCTAGGCCGATGCGGATCGGCTGCCCGTCGACCTGGGCGGCGATCTCTTGTGCATGCACGCCAGCAGGGTCGAAGCGCAACCGGCCATTGAGGCCGCTCAAGGTCAGCGGCAGCGCCCGCGGTGTCAAGGTCTGCTTGCCGTCGAAGCTGAGCGCGCCGTCGAACCCAACCGGCCGCGGCTTTCCGTCGGCGCGCGGCTTTTGCAGCGGGATCTGTAATTCCAGCGCTAGGGCGGCGTCGCCGGTCACATCGAAGGCGTCCGCGACCCCAGACAGGTTGTTCGACAGCGGGGTGTTCCGCAGCACCCAGAGGCCGTCGGTCAGGGGTCCGACGGCCTGGCCGGTAATGGCCATAGTCGTCGGTCGCCACAGATTCTTGATGCTAGCGCTGCCGCTGGTCAGGCGGGTGTTGCGTAACTCGCCCCGCGCCACCTCAATGGTCAGCGAGCGGTCGCGGAAGCGGATTGATGCGTCGACGCCACGGATCGGTGGCCAGCCGAGCCGTTTCGCGCGTTCGGCGTCGCTGACGGCGATCGGGTCCGGCGCCGGGCGTGGCGGCAGGTAGTCGAGTTCGCCGCCGCTGAGGTTCAGCGTCAGCTCGAAGTGCCCGTTGCCGCAATCGTTGGGAAAATCGCGCAGCCGACCATGGAATCCCGCGTCGCCGGAGGTCAGGGTTCCGGCACGCACGCTGCGCAGCAGCCAGCGTTCTAGCCCGTCGTTCATGACGGCCACCGGCAGGTAGCTGCCCAGTTGGTCGAAGTTGCCCGGACGGCCATTGTCGAGGCGCGTCTGTAGCTTGATGACAGGGCTTGCGCCGAAGGTATAGAACTGCGCCTCCAGGCTGGTCTCGGTGTCGATGTCCGCGGTGTTGGCGACAAGGGCGTTGGTCGAGATATCCAGCACGCCGTCGGCATTAAGCCGCCATTGAATGTCGCCAGCGAGGTTCTTGAGGTCCAAGACACCGCCAAGGCCCGGTCTCGGGTCCAGCATGATCGCACGGCCGTCTAGGCCGATATAGCCGCCGCCGGGGCCGGCCTCGAAGACCAGGTCGAGTCCGTTGAGTCGGGGGCGTCGGTCGGCGCAGGTGCCCGGTCGCGCATCAGTGCTGGTGTTCGGCGAACATTGATCGACCTGAAGCCCGTCGATCGCGCCCTGAACTTGCCAGTCCGCCGATGCTTCGCCAGTCCCGCCGTCAATGGAACCGCGAGCAGGATCGGTGCGCGACGCATCGACCCTGCCAAGGGTCGAGTCGATCTGCACCCCCTGATTTGCGTCGACATCCGTGCTGGCATCGGCATCAAGATAGAGTCTGAAACGCAGGTCACGGGCTTGACCGGCGAGATCAAACCCTTGCAGCCCTTGCGTCGCGGCCGGCGGCTGATTGAGTACCATGGCCAGTATCGGCGCTAACCGCTGGACCATGGCCAGCGGCAGTTCCCGGATCAGGCCGGAGAGCCGCTGACGGGTGATCTCTCCAGCGCCGGTGGCCGCGGTTGGCAGTCGCTTTAGCGTTAGCGCGGCCTGGGGCAGCTCGAAGCCAAGGAACGCGAGCTTGGCCAAATGGACGCGCCAGCCGCTGTCGGTCGGCTGCCAGTCGGCAAGGGCGGCGACACGGCCTAGGTCGAGCGAGCCAGGGTCTTGCACAGCGGTCGGTGCCGGAGGTGCATCGGGATCGGGAGCGGGAGCGGCATCGGCATCGGCATTGAGACCTGGCGCGCGATCCAGACGACGGCTTAGCGCGACATCGCCGAGTTCAAGCCGTGCCAGCGCGGAAACCGGGCGACCGGCGTCGAGCCGATTCCAGGTCTCGATGTCGATGCGCTCGCTCGCGATGCCGAGCCCGGCCGGCAATCTGCCGCGCAGCAGTTGGGCCAGATCCTTGCCCTGCCAGCGCAGATAGAGCTCGCCGGACCATTCGCCCATGCTGTAAGGTGAGCCAGTTAGGTCCGCGAGCAGCGTCAGCTCGCCGCTGGCCTCGCCGAGCGGCCGCGCCGCGATCCGCGCGAGGTGTCGGCGATATCGATTGTACAGATCGAGCCGTTTGACCCGCAGGTGCACCGTCGGTACGCCGGCCCGATGGTCGGTCCAGTGCAGTGTGCTGTTGGCTAGGCTGAAGCGCCCTCTGCGAAGGAAAAACGCCCGTGCGCCGGGATCACTGCCACGGAGCTTATCCAGTCCGCGCACCAGGATACGGCTGTCGGCATTGCGTACAACCTCCAAGTCGGCGCCGACCAAGGTGACCCCGTCAATGCGGGGCGCACCTTCTCGCAGCGAGGCACTGAGGTCCAAGTCGACCCGCAGTTTACGCAGGGACAACAGCAATTCGCCGCTGTCAAGGTCGCGCAGCCGCAGGTCGCGCAGTGTGAACTGCGGCGCGAAGCCGCGCAAGCGGGCCTCGACCTGGCCGATGCTGACCTGCGCGCCAAGCATGCCTGCTAGGGCGTCGCTCAGCTGATCTCGGAATAGATTTGCTTGCGGCAGAGCCAGCCGAACCGCCAGAGACAGCAGCGCAGCGGCAATAATACCGGCGGCGAGCACCGCCGTCAGGCGGCCCGCCAGACGTTGCACAAAGGCCCTCATCAGTCCGGGTCAGTCGCGATCGTTCTCGTCGGTGTGGTCAAATGAGCGGGGCGGTGGTAGATCAGCTTAGCGTCGTCAGATCAACACGACGTCGTATTGTTCCTGGGTGTACAGGGCCTCGGCCTGCAAGCGTATCGGCTTGCCGATAAACTCCTCTAACTCCGCCAGGTGGCCCGATTCCTCGTCCAACAAGCGGTCGACCACCTCTTGAGAAGCCAGCACCAGCAAGGTCTCGACCTCGAACTGCCGTGCCTCACGCAGGATCTCCCGGAATATCTCGTAGCAAGTGGTCTCGGCGGTCTTCATAGAGCCGCGCCCGCCGCAGCAGGGGCAGAGCTCGCAGAGCACGTGCTCCAACGACTCGCGGGTGCGCTTGCGCGTCATTTCCACCAGCCCCAGCGCCGACACCTCGGTGATGTGAGTCTTGGCGTGGTCCTTGGCCAGGCATTTCTCCAACGCCCGCAGGACCTGACGCTTGTGCTCGTCGTCGGTCATATCGATGAAATCGATAATGATGATGCCGCCGAGATTGCGCAGCCGCAGCTGCCGACAGATCGCCTGCGCCGCCTCAAGGTTGGTCTTAAAAATGGTCTCCTCAAGGTTACGGTGGCCGACGAAGGCGCCGGTGTTGACGTCGATTGTCGTCATGGCCTCGGTCTGATCGATGACCAGATGCCCGCCTGACTTGAGTTGTACCTTGCGGTATAGGGCCTTGCGGATCTCGTCCTCGACGCCGTACAGGTCAAACAGTGGGCGCTCGCCGGAATAGTATTCGATGCGCTCGACGATCTCGGGAATGTACTTGGCCGCGAACGGCCTAGACTTTTCAACGGTGGCCCGGGAGTCGATGCGCACCCGCTCGACCTCAGGCGTGACCAGGTCGCGCAGTGCGCGCAGGGCCAACGGCAGGTCGTCGTGAATCAGGCCGACCTCCGAGCCGGTCTCGCAGCGTTCCTTGATGCCGAACCAGAGCTTGGCCAGAAATGCCATATCCCGGCATAAGGCGTCATCGTCGACGGTCTCGGCGGCAGTGCGGGCAATGTAGCCGCCAGCGTCATCGTGCTCGTCGACATAGCGCTGCAGGATCTCGCGCAGGCGCTTGCGCTCGTCATCAGCCTCAATCTTTTGTGATACGCCGGTATTGCCCAGCCGGGGCATGAACACGAGGTAGCGCGAGGCGATGGAGATGTTGGTGGTCAGCCGCGCGCCCTTGGTGCCGAGCGGGTCTTTGACCACCTGCACCACGATGCCGTCGCCCTCGTGGACCAAATCGAGAATCTGTTCGCTGCGCGGTACGCCATCCTTGCCGATGATGTCAGAGGCATGCAGAAACGCGGCGCGATCCAGTCCGATGTCGACAAAGGCCGCTTGCATGCCCGGCAAAACGCGGCAAATGCGTCCGCGATAAACATTGCCCACCAAACCACAGCGTTCGGCACGCTCGATGATGATCTCCTGCACCACGCCATTCTCGACCACGGCGACGCGGGTCTCAGGCGGCGTGACGTTGATCAGTATTTCTTCGCTCACGAGATGTTTGGTTCCAATGTGATTGGCAAGCACTTGGCTTGCAGCCCCGCTGCTATCGGCGGCATCGGGACGGAAAGCCAAGGGCTCGACTGGTGAATGTTGAGTGGTGCGTCAATACCGACTCGATGTGACTAACTCAGACCTCCTAAAAAGGCGAGAGGACCGCCTGGGTTCTTGGACAGCGTTGCTTCAGACTGCAAAAGCGCCGCCGTTTCGAACAGCGGCAATCCCACAACACCAGAGTAGCTGCCACTGATGTGCTCCACAAAGGCCGCCCCACTGCCCTGGATCGCATAGGCGCCTGCCTTGTCCCTAGGTTCGCCGCTGGCCCAGTAGGCGGCGGCCTCCGCTGGCATGATCTGGCGAAACCGCACCAGCGTCTCGCTGATCGCGGTCTGCCGCCGCGCACCGAGTAGCGCGATGCCGGTCAGCACCCGATGCTCACGTCCGGACAGCAGCCGCAGCATGGACAGCGCGTCGTCGGCATCGACCGGCTTGCCGAGTAGCCGATTGTCGCAGACCACCGCGGTGTCGGCGCCCAGTACCGGGTGCCCCGTGGTCAGGTTCTGGCGTCCGGCAAGCGCCTTGGCCAGCGCGATGCGTTCCACATAATCCCTGGGGGCTTCGTCGGGCAGCGGCGTCTCGTCCACGTCCGCTGCCACCAGCGCGTGCGCCAGGCCGAGCTGGTCGAGTAACTCGCGCCGACGCGGCGAACGCGACGCCAGGTATAGCAGGGTCTCGTCGTTCATTCTATTCAGACCTCCCGTAAAGGCGAGAAAGCCGCCTCGGTTCGTCGACAGCCTTGTCGTTATTGTCGTTGTCGCTATGGTCGTCGCCGTCGTCGTAATCCTAGTGTTGCGGTCATTCGATGACGATGGCGACAACTACCTTGAAATCCGCCAGCATCGGCGACGCCAACTGTCCGATGTTCGACGACTAATATAAATGTCAGTCAGTGATATACCGCGAGAATGCCTATTCCGGAAGGTCGGTGATCATCAGCCACTCATCAGGCTCGATGATACGGATGGCCCTTGGTCATGCTCCAGGCCCGGTACAACTGCTCGGCGAGGATGACACGCACCAGCGGATGAGGAAAGGTCAGCGGCGACAATGACCAACGCTGCTCGGCACGCGCCAGACAAGTATCGGCCAGCCCGTCTGGCCCGCCCACCAGCAGTGCCAGGTCTCGACCGCTGCCGAGCCAGCCGGTCAATTGCCCCGCCAACTGCTCGGTTGACCAAGGCCGACCGCGTACATCCAGCGCCACTGCCAATGCGCCCACGGGCAGTGCCTTGAGCAGGCGCTCGCCCTCGTCGCGACGGATGCGGTCCAGGTCCGCGGCGCTTGCCTTGCCCCGCCCGCGGCGACCGGGTTCAATCTCCACCAGTTCTAACCCGCACTCGACCGGCAGCCGTTTGGCATATTCGGTAAAGCCTTGGTTTACCCAGCCTGGCATGCGCCGGCCGATGCTCAGCAGGCGGATGCGCATGGCATTCTGACGCTGTAGTCTTGCTGTTGACGAGCCGGCATGGCAGAGTCTCCCGGTGATGCCTCATCTGTATTCTTGTTGGTGACCCTACCGAATGATTCGCAGACCATCTCTAGCGAGGCTGCGCCTCAGACCTTTGAATGGTGACCATCGGTATCGGTATCGAAACGAGTGGCAAGCGACCCGATCCCGGTCCCGACCCGATTTCGATTTCGATTTCGATTTCGATCTCGATCTCGATCTCGATCTCGATTTCGATTTCGAGTACCCTTGCCGGTTCTAGGCTGCGTCGAAACTTGACTCATCCGCAAGCATTGCGCCCTCAAGCAATCTTAGGTCGGTTGCCGCCCGCCCGCGCGTCGACATCATAGGCCGTCGCCGACTAGACCCGCGCGCACGCTCGAAACCCGAGCTTGCAAACGGTATCATGACCGGCCACTTCACATTCGTTCGAGTCTCAATAGGGAGCCAGCAGAGCCCCAGCAGAGACCTAGCAGAGCCCCATTAGAGCCTCGGCAGAGCCCCGGCTTACCGCGGCGCGGCTCGATTTCGAACCGCGGGCGATCTCGCGACCAATAGACCGGCCCACAGGCCCTTACCCTAGACAGAGAGCAACCGGCCCCACCATGCATGACCGCACCGACGAACTGACGACCCTGCTGCAACAGCGCATCCTAATCTTGGACGGTGCCATGGGCACCATGATCCAGCGCCATAAGCTGGAAGATGCCGACTACCGCGGCGAAAAGTTCAAGGCATGGCCGAGCGATTTGAAAGGTAACAACGATCTGCTGGTAGTGACTAAGCCGGAGGTGATTCACGGCATCCACGCAGAGTATCTGGAGGCCGGTGCGGACATCATCGAGACCAATACCTTCAACGGCAACCGGCTGTCCCAGGCCGACTATGGCCTGCAGGATCATACCGACGAGATCGTCACTGCCGCGGCGCGCCTGGCCCGCGAGGTCGCGGACGAGTTTACCGCGCGCGATCCGTCCAAACCGCGCTTCGTCGCCGGCGTGCTTGGCCCCACCAGCAAGACCGCCAGTATCTCGCCGGACGTGAACGACCCGGGTGCTCGCAACACACATTTTGACGAACTGGTAGAGGTGTATTCGTCAGCGACCCGCGCGGCACTCGCCGGCGGCGTCGACCTAATCCTGATCGAGACCGTGTTCGATACGCTGAACGCCAAGGCCGCGGCCTTCGCCGTCGAAACGGTGTTCGAGGAAGATGGCCTGCGTCTGCCGGTGATGATTTCCGGAACCATCACCGACGCCTCCGGTCGCACCCTGTCCGGGCAGACCACCGAGGCCTTCTACAATAGCCTGCGCCATGTCAAGCCGCTGGCCATCGGACTCAACTGCGCGCTCGGGCCGGATGCCCTGCGACCTCACGTCGAGGACATGGCGCGGGTGTCTGAGTTCTACACCACCTTCCATCCCAACGCCGGCCTGCCCAACGAGATGGGCGAGTACGACATGGGGCCGGACGAGATGGCGGGACAGGTGAGCGAATGGGCCGAGTCCGGCTTCGTCAACATTATCGGCGGCTGCTGCGGCAGCACGCCGGAGCATATCCGGGCTATCGCTCAAGCGGTTGCCGGTAAGGCGCCGCGCCAGCCGCGGGCGCCGGACCATCGCATGCACCTATCCGGGCTCGAAGCCTTTAACGCCTAATGCCGCCAAGGCCGATACAGAGACGCCGATACAGATCACGATTCCTATGACCCCACAAGCAACCTTCATCAATATCGGCGAGCGCACCAACGTGACCGGCTCGGCCAAGTTCAAGCGCCTGATCCTCGACGGCGATTTCGACGCGGCGCTGGATGTCGCCCGTCAGCAGGTCGAGAACGGCGCGCAGGTGATCGACATCAACATGGACGAGGCGATGCTCGACTCCCAGGCCGCCATGGTGCGTTTCCTAAACCTGATCGCCGCCGAGCCGGACATCGCCCGCGTGCCGATCATGATCGACTCGTCCAAATGGTCGGTGATTGAGGCCGGCCTCAAGTGCGTACAGGGCAAGGCCATCGTCAACTCCATCAGCCTGAAAGAGGGCGAGGGGCCGTTCCGCGAACAGGCCAAAAAGGTGCGGCGCTATGGCGCCGCCGCCGTGGTGATGGCCTTCGACGAGGTCGGCCAGGCCGACACCGAAGCGCGCAAGTTCGAGATCTGCCAGCGCGCCTATCGCATCCTGGTCGATGACATCGGCTTCGCCCCCGAGGACATCATCTTCGACCCCAACATCTTCGCCGTCGCCACCGGCATCGAAGAGCACAACAACTACGCGGTGGACTTCATCGAGGCCACCCGCCGCATCAAGCGCGAGCTGCCTTACGCCAAGATCTCCGGCGGCGTGTCCAACGTGTCCTTCTCGTTCCGCGGTAACAACCCGGTGCGCGAGGCGATCCATTCGGTGTTTCTGTACCACGCCATCAAGGCCGGCATGGACATGGGAATCGTCAATGCCGGCCAGCTCGCCGTCTACGACGACCTGCCCGCCGAGCTGCGCGACGCGGTCGAGGACGTGATCCTGAACCGCGGCCCGGAGGCCACCGAGCGCCTAATCGACCTGGCGCCCAAGTACAAGGGCGATGGCTCCACCAGCGAAAACAAGCAGGACCTCGGCTGGCGCGAGGCCCCGGTGGAGAAACGCATCGAGCATGCGCTGATCAAGGGCGTGACCGACTATATCGTCGAGGACACCGAAGAGGCACGGCAGAAGCTCGGCGCGCCAATCAATGTCATCGAAGGCCCGCTGATGGACGGCATGAACGTCGTCGGCGACCTGTTCGGCGAAGGCAAGATGTTCCTGCCGCAGGTGGTCAAGTCCGCGCGCGTGATGAAAAAATCCGTCGCCTACCTGGAGCCCTACCTAGAGCAGGAAAAGTGCGAGGGCGACACCCAGGGCAAGATCCTGATGGCCACGGTCAAGGGCGACGTGCACGACATCGGCAAGAACATCGTCGGCGTCGTGCTCCAGTGCAACAACTACGAGGTCGTGGACATGGGTGTCATGGTCCCGGCCAACCAGATCCTGGACAAGGCGCGCGAGGTCAAGGCCGACATCATCGGCCTGTCTGGCCTGATCACACCGTCGCTGGATGAAATGGTGCATGTGGCCAAGGAGATGCAGCGCCAGGGCTTCAGCATCCCGCTGCTGATCGGCGGCGCGACCACCTCCAAGCTGCACACCGCGGTCAAGATCGAGCCGCAGTACGAGCACCCGGTGATCCACGTCAAAGACGCCAGCCGCGCGGTGGGCGTCGCCGGCAGCCTGCTGTCGAAGGACATGAAGGCCGACTATGTCGCCGGCATCCGCGCCGATTATGCAGAGGTGCGCAAGCGCCGCGCCGCCCGCGACGAGGCACGCGATCTCATCCCGCTGCCCCAGGCACAGGCCAACCGCGTGCCGATCGACTGGGAGCACTACCAACCGCCGGTGCCGGCCGAGCCTGGCGTGCAGGTCTTTGAGCACATCCCCTTGGGTGAGATCTCCGCCTACATCGACTGGACCTTCTTCTTCCACGCCTGGGAGCTGCGCGGGCGCTTTCCGCGGATCCTCGACGACCCGGACAAGGGCGTGGAGGCGCGCAAGCTGTTTGACGATGCCAAGGCCATGCTGGAGCAGATCATCCATGAGCAATGGCTGGAGGCAAAGGCCGTCATCGGCCTGTTCCCGGCCAACGCCGTCGGTGATGACATCGTCGTCTACGAGAACGAAGAGCGCGTCGAGCCCATGCTGACCTTCCACTGCCTGCGCAAACAGGGCAAGCAGCCCGAGGCCAAATACAACGACTGCCTGGCCGACTTCATCGCACCAGCGCACAGCGGCATCCCGGATTATGTCGGCGGCTTCGCCTGCACCGCTGGCATCGGCATCGATGAACAGGTCGCCCGCTTCGAAGCCGACCACGACGACTACTCCGCGCTGATGTTGAAAGCACTCGCCGACCGCCTCGCCGAGGCCCTAGCCGAGATGCTGCACCAGCGCGTGCGCACCCGCCACTGGCGCTACGCCACAGACGAAGGGCTCGACAACCAAGCATTGATCGAAGAGCGCTACCAGGGCATCCGCCCCGCCATGGGCTACCCCGCCTCCCCAGACCACAGCGAAAAGGACCTGCTCTGGCAGGCGCTGGACGCGCAGGCCAACACCGGCATCTGGCTCACCGAGTCCAAGGCCATGGTCCCCACCGCCGCCGTCTCCGGGCTCTACTTCAGTCATCCCAACAGCCGCTACTTCGCCATCGGCAAGCTCAACCGCGATCAGGTCGCCGACTATGCCGAGCGCAAGGGCATGCCGCTGGCCGAGATCGAGCGCTGGTTGTCGCCGAATTTGGCCTATGAGCCTGAATGATCGCGGCTTGGGGCGCTGGAATGATGTCCAGCGCCCCGTGCCTACGTCTTGATCGATCTTTCTCGATCGTCTCCCTCACATCTAGATCGGCTTGGGTCATTTGTACTAACATAACGATCAATCTACGCTAAACAGAGACTTCATCATGCCCGCAACAGCGAGTGCTCGCAGCGCCCGGCTCGGGCTACGTGCGACCCCTGAACAGGAGGCCGTACTGCGTCGCGCCGCCGAGGTCGCGCACAAATCCTTGACTGATTTCATCCTGGATGCCGCCTATCAGGCGGCCGAGCAAACCTTGCTTGATCAGCGCTTGTTCATGGTGTCCGGTCATCAGTACCAAGCGCTCCTGGATATGCTGGATCAACCTGAATCCGACAACCCTGGTTTGGCCGACCTGTTCTCTCGGCGCCCGGTTTGGGATGACACATGAGCCTGTCAGCACCGCAGTCGCTCGACGCTCAACACGACGTTGACGAATTTGACTGCGGCAAACCTGCGCTCACCGACTGGCTGCAGCGCCATGCGCGCCAAGCACAAGGCAGTGGTTCCGCAAGAACCTTTGTCAGTTGCGACGGAGATCGCGTGATCGGGTACTTCAGCCTAACCGTTGGCCAGATCGATACACTCGATGTCCCTGAGCGGGTTCGTCGCGGGATGGGTCAGTACCCGATCCCGTTGGCCATTTTGGCGCGGCTGGCCGTTGATCTCGACCACCAGAGGCAGGGTCTGGGGTTCAGCCTGTTGCAAGATGCCACCCGCCGAACGATTGCAATGGCTGAGCACGCCGGTATCCGGGCGCTGCTGACACACCCGATAGACGCCAACGCCGAGGCGTTTTATCGCCGTTTTGGCTTCGAATCCACACCAGCGGATGAGCGACAGTTGATCCTGCTGCTCAAGGATGCGAGGCGCTATGCGGCGGCGCCAGCCAATCGCCGAGATGCGTAAAAGGGACTATTAGACTCCATTCCTAGGTCATCAATTACGGCAGCCTTTACTGTGCCGCACCAAAGGCAACGGCTTCCGAAATGACCTGGAAGCCCGACGCTGTGCCAAAGCGATGGGCTTGAGGGTCATCGGGACGCTCGGCGTCGTCGGTCGCGCCAAGGCCATGGGGCGGATCAGCCAGGCGGCACCGATTATTGAGCACCTGCGCAGGACCGGGCTTTATGCCTCGGATGCGCTGGTGCCGCACCTCTTGCGAGAGGTTTGGGAGTAGGCGTAGCCGTCTCTGGGGCGGTCGGCTTGCTGTCGCGGACGGTCTGCCGACAGGTCCCTGATGTCGGCGCTCCCGGTCTTGGGGTCGCCAGCATCAGGATGCGCGATGCCCATCGGGAGACGGAACTTCCGCACCATCGTCGGTCAGCGAATCCCAAGGCCACCGAGCTTGGTCTTGACTGGTGACGGACCGACACCTAACCTGCCAATTCAGGTCGTGGCGATCGGGGCTAAAATTTCTATCCGTGAGCCTAACCACAAAGCGATGGGGAAAACCGTGGCAGAAGACAAGCTTCTTCGGCGCATTACAGTCAACCCAGAGATCTTCGGGGGCAAACCGGTTGTGCGCGGACGCCGCATCGCCGTCGAGCATATCCTTGGAATGCTCGCGGCAGGTGACGATTTCGACACCCTTTTGGAGGGCTACCCCTGGCTTAAGCGGGAAGACATCCTGGCCTGCCTCATCTACGCTCACCGCCTGGTCCAGCACGAACGGGTCGAGCCGGTATCGCCCGCGGCTTGAGGCTTCTGCCTGATACCTGTGTTTGGGGCGCCGCCAAGCTGAGTATATCCACTCTGTCATCGAGCGCCATGAGCAGGATCTGGCGGATGGCGCGATTGCAACAATAGATTCCAATCGGCTTCGACTTCGGATTGGCGCGAAAAGGTGGTCTGTCCCTGAGGTATCGGACATCTGTGTTTCCTCTCGGCTGTTTGGATCATGTCAGTCGCTTTCATTGGCCGCGCGCTACCGGCGGCCCGGGGAACGTCCAGGCGCCGTCGACGATGGAGTGTTCCGGTTTATACATGCGAACCGCGTAGTTCCAGCCGTCCATGATGGGCAGACAGTTCTCCACGCCATCGCCGCAGCCGCATGCACCTATGATGCCCTATTGTGCCTTGACCACTTTGGGCATGTCGTAGGTCCCGTTCACGAGCGGAGCGAAAGGGCCGTAAAAGCGTGCGGTGAAGCGGAACCCTTTTGCCGGCGCCGGGAGCCAGTTCTTGGCCTGATCCGGGTCAGAAGGCTTTTCGTGCTGGATATAGATCACCAACTTGCCGTCCTTGGCCACCAGGTCACCGGCCGCCAGCATGAAGTTGTTAACGGTATAGCGGTCGATCTCATTGGCCACAAAATAGCCTTCGGCGCTGTAGATCGGGATGGACCAGAATTGGGTGACCGGCGGTAGATCGTTCATGTCGAAGGTCAGGGTGTAGCTATTCTTGCCATCGAACGGCTTGCCTTCGGAATCGGTGAACAGGAACGCGCCACCATGCGAAATGTTCTTGTCCGGTGCTGCCCAGGCTGCGTCGGCGATGATTGCTCGATCCATCCAGCGGGTTTCGAATCCGCCGTCATTTCGCACGACGCCCCAGCCATTCATGTTGATCATGTTGGTCTTCAGCGTCTTACGGACGTTGTCAAACCCAGCCTTGAACCCGGTCTCCAGTGCCGTTTGCTGCTCCGCCGTCAGCTTGGCCCAGTCAAAGGTCAGCCCCTTGCCAATGTTGAACGTCTCAAGCTGCTTAAGCATGTCGGCTTCCATGATTGAATCCTTCATCGTTGGCATGGTCGGATCGTTCAGGATGACACTCAGCAGAGTGAAATATTGCTCGGCAGTCTGTTTGTCGACCTGACCGAACTGATATTCTGGCAGACCTTCGGGGATAAAGAAATCGCCTGGCACGATCGCTCTGTCGGCTTGGGCAATGCCCTTGTGGCCATTGGCAAGCCAGTCGGCCAGGGGCGTAATGGTGGTTTCATCCTGATAGCCGTTGATCTCCTTGATCTCGGCCTCGGATCCGGTTTCGACGGCCATTCGCACGACGCCGTAAGCGGTCAGGGCCGGCCATTGCACGATTTCGGTGGTCGGAAAATCCGCCGGAACATCGCCGGTGAACCCCGGCGGCACCAGGATATATTTCCGCGCCCTTGTGCCATTGAAGGGCGACCCAACGATCATCCGGAAAATGCCGTACTGGTCCATAACCTGCACACTGAAATAGCGGTCGGTGATCTCTGGCACTTCGATGACGACCGGCCCTGCGCGCAGGTCAAGAAAGCCTGCGCCATAAAGCGTGGTCGCATTTGGCGTCACCACCGGATAATCGGGGATAATCTGCTTGCGCACCCACGAAAACTGGTTCAGGCCTGAATAGACGATATTGTCCTTGGCGTCGTTCTGGGTGTAGGTCCAACGCTGGCCGTAGTAAATCGCCTGTTGCAGCCCGTAAAGATAAGCCCGCGCGGCAATCTCCTCGAGTTTTGGCATCTCGGCGCTCCGCTCCGCCTGCGTGGGTAGGGCAAGGCAGAGAGCGGCAGCAGCCACTATCAGCTTTCATGCCAGATGTTTCAGGATCATAGAAAAACTCCAGTTGTGCTCGTCCAATCAGGTTGGAGACGTGCGGGAGATGAACGAACTAGTTCACAATCTCGATTTCGTCCGGCCGCCAGGTCTTGTTGATCCAGGGTTCCAGTGGGCCGTACATGCGCAGGATGGTGAACCAGCTCTTGCCAGGGACGGTCTGCAGCCAGTTGCCTTCCTTGCCCGCAGGCGCTTCGGGAGCGAAGTAGACGTCCCAGGAATCGTCCGCATTCTGGGTCATGCCCTTCGACTGGCTGCCGACGGTCGGGAAGTTCTGGCTGGTCTGGAGCTGCGAGCGGGTCTGGGTGTCATAGATGGTCACGGCCCAGAAGTCGTTGACCGGCACTTCCTTCGGCAGATGCAGCTTGTAGGTCTTGGAGCCGTCGAAGGCCTGCTTGTCGGCGTCGAGCAGCGCGAGCGCATAGTCCGACCCTTGCCCCGCATGGCTGGTGGCCATGGCCGGCGTCACGCCGCCAGCATTGAAGTAGTAGAGTACCCGCGCGCCGAGGCCCATGGTTCCGTCGGCCTCGAAGCTGGTGTTGCGGTTGGCGAATGCCGTGGACCAGACGCTGTTGGGGTCATCCGGATAGATCCGCACGCCGTCGAAGCGCGGGTGGTAGGTGATGGCGCGGGCCGTCGCGTCGCCGAGCGTGGCGGCTTCGGTCAGCAGCTTCTTCATCCGCTCGTCCGGGGCGAAGGGCTGGCCCTTGACGATGCCGATGGCGGCGATGGCGCCGCGCACCTCTGGACTGATTGCATCGATGGGCTCATCCTGGATGACCTGATTCAGCGCATCGAAGTAGCTGAAATCGCTTGGGAATACCGTGTTGAAGACCTTGTTCGACAAGTTGACGAATTCGGTCGCCACCGGGTTTGCGGCATCTTTCAGTGGATAGACCTTCAGATTGGACGTGATATTCTCAACCACGGGCTTGAGCCCGTCCTTGACCGATCCGCGCAGGAACAGAAAATTCCGATTTGTCGGCGGCTTGAGCAGAAAGTAGCCATCGGGGATTTCGCCGGTATAGCCGGGAGGGATCACCAGATAGTTGCCGCCCTTGCCCTTGTCCGGACCTGTGACGCCCCTGTTGCCGACAAAGCGCTGCCAGGCGTCGTCGAGAAATCCCAGCATGCCGGGCGGGACCTCGATCACGGTCGGGCCGTCCTGGGCGAGATCGGTGTAGGTGTAGGCGTAAAGCGTCGACGTGTTCGCTGTGACGACAAGGGTTTGGGAATCCAGCAACTCTTCGAACAGAGCGATTTTGTTCGCGCCCTTCGCGCCGGCATCGCATCGGCAAGGCCTGTGCGAACCGCGAACATCGAAACCGCGCCGATGTTGTCGAGGAACACGGTCGTTCCTCGCATCCGGTCGAGGTTGTCGTAGACGGCGGCAACGGTTGTGTCCTTCGGCACGCCGTCGAAGAATTCCAAGGTGCCGATCGAGGTTTCGGTCTTGTCGGGGATCGAGATGGAGGCCAGGGTTTCGGGAGAGACCTGAGCGAAGGCCGGTCCGAGCGCCAAGACGAGCGCGAAAGCGCAGGCGGAAGTCATCATTTGAGTCATTGTCAATCCACCTCTGCGAATTTTATGTTCTCTTGCTATGCTACCTGTTGTCCGGTGCCGGTTTTGCCCATTTCGCGCCAACTTTCTGGGGCGCGGCGAGGGGCGAGATGGGGCGCCCGGCGGGGAGTTAGCGGTTGAGCGGCAGGCTCGCGATCGTCAGGGCGGCACATCTGCACGACTATCTGGTGGTGATGCGCCGGATCGGGATGCCGGTCGATCGTGAACTCGCGCGATCGCGTTTGCCGCCCCAGATTGAAGAGGCACCGGACCTCTACGTCAGCGTGCCGGTTGCGATTGAGTGGATCGCGCATTGCGGTCGTGACCTGGCGCCCATGGTGCTGGGCTTTCTCGGGGCTCGGCAAGCGTCTCAGGCATCCATCAAGCCGGCCCATCTCACGGAGATGCTCGCGGCGCAGACCGGCTATAGGCGTCTGGAGGCATTCATCCGCATCGCCTGTCGGGAGAACAATGGTCTCCGGGTGAGCCTGCGGCAGGAAGGTGACCAGACCCGCGTCATCTGCGACATGGTTCATTTGGGTCGCCACCCCTTCATCTGCTTTGCAGAGTGGCTGAACCTGCAAGGCGTCATGTCTATCATGAGCGACCTCGCCGGACCGAATTGGACTCCGCGTGAGATGACCTTTGTTTCGCGCTATGCCCCACCCGACCTTGCGCGGGAGGCCTTCCCCAACACCCGCATTCTCGTCGGCCAAGCGCACCCGTCCATCCTGATCGATAGCGATTATCTGGCGAGACCCTGCGGTCGCACGGTGACTCTTGTCGACACTGGGTCCACCACTGTTTCAGACGCTGTTTCAGCCACTGGGCCTGTGTCTCTTGGGCAGGGAAGCGGGCCGGGCGACCAGATCGAAGCCTGGGACTTCTTGAACCTTCTGCGCATGATCCTGCAACCCTATCTGAACGGCGGGCGCCCGGGTCTTTCCCTTGTCGCCGAGATTGTGGGGATGAGTGCCCGTACTTTGCAGCGCCGCCTTCAGCAGAGCGGCAGCTCTTATTCCCAAATTCTGCGGGAGGCTCGCTTTGATCTCGCGCGCAGTTTGCTCGACGACTCAGGCGCTAAGATCATTGATGTCGCCATGACGGCAGGCTACGACAGCCAACAACATTTCACGCGCGCCTTCCGCCGCTTCACGGGCCTCACACCGACGCGGTATCGTCGAGCAAAGGCCGGGAAGTTCTGAAACCCAGCGCCGACCATCATTCGTCGGTCTGAGGCGAAGCCTTGCTAGAAGCCTCGCGAATAGTACTGCCGGATATAGCCATAAGCCTTCTCGAACAGCTCCGCGTCGCTGTGCAGCTTGTACTTGAACAGGGTGCTGCGTAGGGAATTACGGTGACGCTTTACCATTTACGCCATTTCCCTGTTGGCTTATGGTAGGCGCATGTCTCGGCTCCCATGAATCATCGTACCCGGCATTCCCCATCATGTGACGCAACGTGGAACTAGGCGTCAGCGAATATACATGGAGGATGACGACTATGCGCTTTACAGAGATTGGCTAGCCCAGGCGTGTCGATCAAACGGCGCGGAAGTCTGGTCCTACTGCCTGATGTCAAACCATGCGCACTTGATGGCCGCTTTCCGCTACGTGGCGTTGAATCCCGTCAAGGCGAAGCTGGCCGCGACGGCTGCCGATTGGCCTTGGTCCAGCACGCCAGCACATCTCCGGCGCCAAGACGATGGCTTGGTTACCGTTCGCCCTCTGCTAGATCGTGTCGCCTCTGTTAGATCGTGTCGATCAATCTTCTGCCAGTCCGAGGACGGCGCCCGCCACCAGGGCCGCACCTACCGCTCCGCGCTGCCGGAGCAATGCCGCCGGCACAGTCGCCCAGATAGGCCACGACGAGGCGTGCCTGGTTCTCAGGTGCGTCGCTTGACAACCCGCTAAGCCGCTGCCGACCTCTTGATATGACGGCCCAACGCTTGTTGTCATACCGCCAGCGGCTGAGCGACAACCTGTTCAAGGAAGTCGTCGTCTGGCGGTTGCCGCGCCCGGTGCCTGGAAGTCAACAACCTGTGCAGACGCTGATCATTGAAGTCGCCAGCGACGAGGAAGCCCTCGCCCAAGCCATCACGGCGGCGTTGAGCGGGATCGTGCGGAGGTCCAAGCCGATGCGGGGCGCCTGACCTCGATCGGACTGATCAACAGGAACGAAAGCGGGGAGTTTTGTTTCCCTTACGTTGGGGTGCATTAAAGTTGGATTGGCTCTCCGCCGGCTGATCGGCGTGGCGTGGGCTGTTGGGGAGCCGAATTCGCAACAGTCGCGATGGTTATGCTCGCGGCACGACAAGGTGTGCTGTTTGCGCAAGCCGATAGAGTACAGAGACAGCTCTCCGCATCAATCGGCCAGCCATGGCATTGCCCATGTGAACAACCTCATTGCATAAGCCCACTGAAGCACCCGCAGGGTACATTGACCGATCCGCGATCATCCTCTAACCTCACCACTCCAGCGTTGCTAGACGCGCAGACGCGCTTGGATCGCCTATCCGTGATCGCGCTGAGGCGATTGGCGTACCATTTGCTATCTTTTTTGGGCGCAATGCCCCGGTGAGCTCTCTTCGAAAGTGGTCATGTTTAGGTCACGAAGTGCCGTCGCTGGCCGCCGCCTCCTGCGCCGGGGCCTTAGTCGGGTGCTTGCAGGCGCACTTCGGCCTATCCGTCTCGGCTGGCGCCTGGTGCCGCGACACTCGGTTCATGATTACTTTCGCCGCGGAGTGCTGCCCAGCGAGGTCCTTGAGATCATTCATCCCCCGCACCGCGGCACTTACCCCCTGCCCTGCAATATTTCCGATGCGGCGGCGCTGCCGGCGGACCGTGGTTGGTGGGGCTATTCCTTCAGGGACGTGCCGCACCGGCTCGGAGGCGCCACCTTCATCGCGACCCTGCGCGACTGCCTGGTGCTGCCGCTGCACGAGCCTTCCAGCGGCGAATTCTTTCCAGCCATCCTCGACCGCCGCCGGCATGCGTTGGCGCTGCCACAGATCGACCTGCGGCCCTTCCATCGGGCGGGCCTGCGCGGGCTTCAGCAGAGCCGGCGGCTTCCGCGTGCCACCTGGATCGTCGAGCGGGTCTACGACAATCATTCCCATTGGCTGACCGCGCATTTGCCTAAGCTGCAGCTGCTCGTTGGGCTGGATCGATTGGACGGCGTACTGCTACCAAAGCGCACAACGCCGGTCATTGATGCCTCGCTAGCGGGCCTCGGTTTGAACGCCGCCGAGTTCGAGCGTTTTGACGCGGGCGTGCCACTGCGGATAGATGCGCTCACTATTGTTGGTACCGACCGCTTCCGCCCGGAACTGCTCCGTGCGGTCCGCTCGGCCTTGGCACGGCCGGTCGCCAAGCCCTGGCGCCGGGTCTTCATCAGTCGGAAAGGGGCCACGCGTCGTCGGCTGCTGAACGAGGGCGAAGTCTGGCCGCTGCTACGGGGCGCCGGCTTCGAGCGCGTCCGCATGGAGGGGCTGGACTTCGAAGCACAGGTGCAGTTGATGGCCGAGACTCAGGTCCTGCTGGCTCCCCACGGCGCCGGCTTGACCAATATGCTGTTCTGCTCCGCTGGCACCCAGATTGTGGAGCTGGCCGACTTGAGCTTCCCGAATCCGAACTTCTATGCCCTCGCGGCAGCCCTCGGCCATGACTACTGGTTGGTATCCGCTGCCGCGCACGGGGACTGTCACCCGCTAGACCAAGACCTTTCGGTTTCGCCAGCGGATCTGACGGCCGTGCTTGAGGCGATAGCATTGCGGCTTGCGAATCGAGGGGCATGACCTCGATCCGGCGCTTTGACGCTACAAGTCCCTTGCGCAGAGCGTTTTTCATGGAAGCTTCGTGCGCGTCTTCGAAGAGAAAACGTTTGGGGTAGCGGACGGGATAGTGGCGGTAAGCGAGTACAGGGCCTCCGCCTACCATACCTACTTTACAAGAGCACATCCGGCAATCGTACCAAATGGGATCGATGTGAAAATACTTCCCATTGATTGCTGATCCTGACCATAGTATGGAGCTAAGGGGCTCATTGCGAATCTACCGGACATGGCCCTCCGCGCCCGCCGGCAATGCTAGATGTTCTGCAATGCGACAAGCCTACCAAAGTAAGAGCCATGCGCGTTGCGCAGCTGCTGATAGGAGCCATGCTCTACCACGCGTCCGGTGTCGAGGACATAAACTTGGTCGACGTTCCGTATCGTTGACAGGCGATGGGCAATAATTACCACGGTGATCTGACCTTTTAGAGCATCGACGCTCTCATGAATGGCGCGCTCCGAGTCGCTGTCCAGAGCACTCGTCGCCTCATCAAGGATCAGCAGGTTGGGCTTGCGGAAGAGTTCCCGGGCGATGAAGAGGCGCTGGCACTGGCCACCGGAGAGGCGCAGCCCCCGATCGCCCACCGGGGTGTGATAGCCTTGCTGCAGTGTATCAATGAAGCGGTCGATATGCGCCTGGCGGGCTGCCTCGCGAATCCGCTCCAGCAGCGGAGCGTCGGTAGCGGGATTGCCGCACCACATGCAGATGTTGTTGGCGATGGTGTCGTTGAAAACGACAGTCTCCTGAGAGACATAGCCGATCTGCTGGCGCCAGCTGGCGACATGGATTTGGTCGGTCGGAATGCCGTCGATGAGGAGCTCGCCGCGGTGCGGCCTGAGCACCAGGGTGATCAGGTCGGCCACCGTCGTTTTGCCCGCCCCGGACGCGCCGACCAGCGCGATGGATGTGCGCACCGGGATCTCAAGGTTGACTTCGCGCAGGACATCTCCCTGCTCCGGCGAGTACGCAAACGAGACGTTGCGAAGCACAACTCCCTGTGCCAGGGGCGGGACGGGTCGCTCGCCACCGGGCTCCTCGTGGCAGCGTTGAGCGGCGAACTCGTCGCGCACCATCTCGACACCGCCGACCTGATTCAGCATTGCCTGCCAGGCTTGCTGTATGTCCATCGTAGCCTTCAAACCACGGTAGAACAGCACGATAGAGACCAGAATTGGCGCCAGCGGCTCTTTCAGCAGTACTAGCTGCACCAGCACGATCAGCATGATGAGGACGACCGCAATGGGCTCGCGAACGGCGGTGGTGAAACTGGTGGCTATGCCCTTGCGCATCTCGTAGCCGGTCAGGCGCCCTACCGAAGAATTGACGTGTCGCCTCAGCGGGGCTGCTTGCCCGGTTGCAGCCACGTACTTGAAGGCACGCAGGGATTGGACCAGCAGTTTTGCCAGGATGCCGGCCTCGCGCGCGGCCTCGCGCGAGACATGGCGCACGTAGACATTCAGGCGACGGAATGCCAACAGCAGCGCTATGCCCAACACCAGCGCCATCAGTCCGAAGCGCCAAGCCACCACAAAGGCTAAGCCCAGGTAGACGATAGTGGTGACTAGATGCGCGCCGAGCCGCACCAGCGACTGGAAAGCGCCCAGCGTCTGATTGATCTGTGCGTTGACCACGTTGATGAAATGGCCGGTGTCGCGCGCAGCGTAGTACGTGTAGCGCATGCGGGTGTAGGCATCGAACAGACGCCCCTTGATTTCGCGCAGCAATTGTGAGCGCAGGTAGGCTCCGAAGCCGAGCGCAGCGAACATCAGGGCGCCCCGCCCGAGGAAGGCGAGCGTAATCAGCAGCAGGACCGCGACTGTCGAATTTTCCCAGCCTAACGCTGAGAGCAAATCATGTACTACCTTGCCGGCGCCGCTTTCCGGTGCGTCAGCGTTGCTGTCGAGCCCTCGCAACAGCGGCAGCACCATCAGAATGCCGACCCCTTCGAGCAGCGTACCAATCAGGGTGAGCGCGAACACCAGATACATGCGCGAGCCAAGGTAACCCTGAAAAATGCGCAAATAGTGTGGAATATCGCGAAAGGGATCGCGTTGCATCATAGTCACACGCCTTTAGGGAAGCTCGATTAGCAAACGCGCCCGTGCGTCGATGCAGCATGCGGGCAAACGCCTGCGGGGTGTGCGCCCTTGCCGGCGACCGCGGCACTGCCAATTAACGACGCGGAGTATAGCATCTGCTGCACGACGACGGCATAAAGTGAATTCCGAGAATCAGACAGTAGTTTAAGCTTGCGCCAAACCAAAAGGGGCAAAGAAAGATGGGCGAAGCAAAACGCAAGACTTACACGGCGGCGTTCAAGGATCGCGGATCGTTTCGGGCAGCGCCAGGGCGCCGCATTTGAAGCAACCAGCGCAGCTCAAACTTGGGAGAAAACTGTCTTGGATATGGGGTCCAGTTGACGGTACCATCGAACGGTGTCAGAACAGCGTACTGCGTAGGAGACAGGGAGAGGCGGCGCGCGCCCGTAATCACTTCTCGCTGGACGGCATGATGGAGGCATGCCATTCGCTGTTGCTTCGCCGTTTCGCCGGCGCTGTGGCAGGCAATCCGCGCCTTCGAGCCGGACGTTGTGATCTCCTTCGTTCACATGGTGAACATTCGCGTAATTCTGGCACTTTGGGATCTCGATTTCTCAATGATCGTAACGGAGCATACAGATCCGGGACGATCGCAGCTCGGCATGTCTTGGCGTTCGGTGCGTCGCCTGGTATATCCTCGCGCTACGCGGTTGGTGTCTGTTGGCTGGGGCGCTGACCCTGGTTTCGCCTGGCTTGCGGGTAACCGCCGTCAGGTAATATGCAATCCGATCAGGTTGCCGCCCTTACAGACAGCGCGCTCAAGTAACCGCGAAGACCCTCAGACCCGCATTGTGGTGGGAATGGGTCGCCTGACCTCGGCAAAGGGGCTTGATTACTAATAGAGGCCTTTGCCAAGGTCGCATCGAACCACCCGCACTGACGGCTTATCATCCTCGAAAAGGGTGAGAAGCGACACCAACTGCAAGTTCTGAGAGAAGCCCATGGACTTTTAGGTGTTGTTGATAAGAGAAACGCATCACCAGCCGCGGGGCAGTGACCAGGATCAGCTGACGGAGCAAAACCGCGATCAAATTGCCAGATGTTCGGGGGAAATCACCTACTTTGGTTATAGCTATTGAGGGGTTGCGGTTTCGATCAGAGACTAGGTGGTGTGCGGGGAGCGCGCGGGGTGACACCGAAATGGCATCGAGCCTGTTGGGCGACTGTGTTGGCGTTGGTCGCTGCCGTTCCCCCGGGGGGTCGTCGAGCAAATCGCTGCCCACCGTCTACGTTAGCGGCCACACGGGAACGTATGAGTGCGTAGGTACGGGACCCTTGCCCTGGTCCCTGCCTCCCTTTCATGCAATCGGGCGCGCGCGAGACCAGGCTTTGGCGATGAACGGGCTGGGGTTGAATGGCGGCACCGGGGCGTTCGCTTCATTCGGGGCACGAGGCGCTTCCTGTTGTACCAGGTGTCGGGTAGGCCAGTAAGATGGATATGGGGCTCAGCGTCCTGATGGCGGTGCGTAACGGTGAAGCCCATCTGCGTGAGGCGCTTGACACGATTCTTGGTCAAACCATCCGCGACTTCGAGTTAATCGTCGTCGATGATGGCAGCGGAGACGGGACCCGTCGCATCTTGGATGAGTATTTAGCGCGGGATGCTCGCCTTAGGGTATTGCGCAATACCAGCGCACGCGGTCTCGCCGCCTCGCTCAACCGAGGCCTCCAGTGCTGCGGCGGCGAGCTTGTGGCGCGCGCGGACGCGGATGACGCGTATCACCCGGAACGATTGGCGAGGCAGGTTGATTATCTGCGGCGGCATCCGGAGATCGGAGTACTATCGTGCGGATATCACCGGATCGATGCCGCGGGCGCGCATCTCGGAACCATTGCGCCCGTTACCGGACACGAATGGATCGGATTCCGCATGATGTTTATCAACAGCCTGCTGCATCCCGGCGCCCTATTCCGCCAGGACGTGGTCCGCGCGGCGGGCGGCTATGACCCGAGGTATTGGACCGCCCAGGACAGCGACCTCTGGGCACGATTGCTTAGATTGACCAAATTCGACAACCTCCCGGAGCCGCTCGTCTACTACCGGGTGCATCCTCTGTCCATGGTGCGTCGCCGCGGCGAGGAGGGGCAGCGTCTGAGCCTTAGCGTCCCCGCACGACTGCAGGCACAGTACTTGGGCCGGCGCGTTGCTCCCGATGAGGCAAGGGCCATGGTGCATCTATATCAGCGTGCGCGATTCCTCCATCAGTCGGAGGTGGAAACTGCTTATCGCGGCATGCGGGACGTCGCTGCGTTTGCGCGGGAGCGGGAATGCCCGGTGGTTCGAAAGCAATTTCATCGAGCAGTAGCCGGCTCGATGGTGCACCAGGCGCGCCTGCAGGCATCAAAGACGCCTATTCGGTCGGCAAGGGTACTGGCGAAGGCGTTAGAATGGCATCTGGCGAGGCACTAACGACGGCTGTGGCGTTTCCCGGTATCCAGCGAATAAGTATGCGAAGTCTCTTTGGCGTTGACCATTCCCTGCCGGTATTCGAGGGGCGGGAGTCCCGCCGACACGAGGACATGCCCCTTTGGCGGCTCTATTTGCAGGCTCACCGGCACTGGGTCAAGGCGCGCCCGGTAGTGCGGACCGCTGAACGCTTCGTGCAGTTCGTCGGCTTTCCCCGTTCGGGGCACACGTTGGTGGGATCTATTCTCGATGCGCATCCGCGGGCACTCATCTCGCACGAGTTAGATGCCCTCGGCCTGCTCGGGAAGGGTTTGTCCCCGCGTCTGGTGTTTTCTCTTATCCATCGGAATTCCGCCGAGTTTGCGGAGCAGGGTCGCAATTGGAACGGGTTTTCTTACCTAATTAGCGGGCAGTACAACGGTCAGGGCCGCCGCCTGAAGGTGATCGGCGACAAGAAGGGTGACTGGGCGGTGCGCTGGTTCCTGCAGGACCGCTCCCTCCTTGAGCGGACGGCAAACCAGGTGCAACAGCGTTGTCAGTGGCTTCTCGTGGTGCGACACCCACTGGACAACATCGCGACCATGTCCCTGCGCAAGGGTGGGCACTACGACCGGCTACGCATCGCGGCGAGCGATCCAAGCCAATTTCGCGAAGGGCTGGCGAGGCGCCAAGGCATCGACGTCGCGGCGAAGGCAACGGACGCCATAATCGACGACTATGCGCTGCTGTGCGCGGGCATCGAGGAGATGAAGGCCCGGATCGCGCCCGAGGACTGGTACGAGGTGCACTACGAGCGATTCATCGACGCCCCGGCGGGGGGGATTCGCGATCTGTTGGGCTTCGTCGGGTTGGCGGCCGACTCCCGCTTTGTCAGTGACTGCGCGGCCCTGATGCACAAGAGTGTCAACAAGAGCCGCAACGCTGTCAGCTGGGACCAGGGCCAGCAGGCCCGGGTGGACGAGATGATCCAGTCTTTCAGCTTTCTGAGGCGTTTTCAGGATGAGTTCTGATCCGCTGAGTCGTGCCTGCCTCATCTCCTGCGTCAGTGTGGACCACGACCTGGGCCTGTTGCCGCACTTCGTGGAGCACTATCTGCGGCTAGGCCTTGCGTCGTCGCGGATGCACCTTATCCTGAACACGACGCGCACCGCCACGCCGCGGCTCGGCAAGGCCATCGACATGCTTGTGAGCTATGGGATTGCCCCGGCCGAAGTGTGGATTGAGCCCTATACGAGCGACGGCATGTGGGCCAAGCGCCGGGAAGTGCAGCGGCGGCTGGCTGCTCCAGACGACTGGGTGATCAGTGCCGATGTGGACGAACTCCACGAATATCCGGAGGCCCTGGAAGATTTCCTGGCCTTCTGCGACTCGCGTGGCATCAATACCGTGCAGGGGGTCTTCATCGACCGCCTGGCGGTGGCGGGGCGGCTCGCGCCGGTGACACGCGAGGCGCGGATCTGGGATCAGTTCCCGGTGCAGGCGGACGTCATCTGCAGTATCGGCCGGCAGGGCCGCAACCACGACTGGTACGGGACCGTCAAGCTGATGGCGTTCAAGGGCCGAGTCCTCCCCAGCCGCGGGGGGCATCATCCGCTCCCTGGTCAGGAGGGGGTTTCGTACCTCTTCGGCGGGCCCTTAGCGGCCTTGCCCGGCATCGGCAGAGCCGGTCTGCGCTTCGGCATTCCACTGCGCGTGCATCACTTTCATTGGACCGCGGCCCTCCCAGGGAGCTTGCGCGAGCGTCTCGCCACGCCCGGTGTGAGCGCTGCCGGGCGGGAGTATGGTGCCAAGCTCCTCGACCACTTCGAGGAGAACGGCGAATTTGCATTGCGCGAGGTCCCGACCGGCGACGGCACGGTGTGGACTCATATCCCGTGGCGGCAGCGGGTGGCGGGACTGCGCGCGGTGAACGGGCTTGGCGATGTCATCGGACGCGTGCGACGCCTGCTGCGGGTGAGGAGACCGCGCCGGGCATGAGCGCATGGGGCCTGACACAGCTCACTACCGGCAGCCTGGCGGGTGTCTTCCATTCGCACAGCTACTACGATATCAACGTCTTCGACGATACCAGCCGCTACGTGCTGGTGCACCGCATGGGCTTTGCCGAGCGAACGCCGCTGCCGGATGACGCCGTTGAGATCGGCTGCATCGATGTGGACCAGTCGGGCAGCTGGATGCGCCTGGGCGAAAGTCGCGCTTGGAGTTGGCAGCAGGGTCCCTTGGCGCAGTGGTTGTCGAGTCCACGCCGAGCGGTATGGAACGACCGGGACGGCGACCGCTTCGTTGCGCGAGTGTGCGACCTCGAGACCCACCGCACCACCACGCTTCCACGCCCCGTCTATGCCGTCGACCCACAGGGCCAGTTTGCCCTGTCGCTCAACATGGCTCGGCTGGACACCGTCCGGCCCGGTTACGGCTACTGCGCTGGGGGTGGAGCCCTGCTCGACCAACGACGCCCGCGGGAGGACGGCGTCTGGAGGATGGACCTGCACAGCGGCGAGCACCGGCTGATCCTTTCACTGGCGCGGGCGACCCGCTTGCTGTTCCAGCGACTGGGCTGGCGTGAGCGTGTGCGGCACCTCCGCGGCAACTATGTCTACTGGTTCAACCATGCCAAGGTCTCGCCGGACGGCAAGCGCTTCACCGTAAAGCTGCGTTTTCGCGAGCGGTCACTGCGCACGGGCTGGAACGACCAGATGGGAGTAAGCCTCACCTGCGGCACCGACGGCGAGAACTTGCGCCTGCTGGCGCACGGCACTTCCCATGTCATTTGGCTGAACAACCAGCGGCTGTATTTCTGGCAACGCGACGGGGTGTATTTGTATGAGGACCGTGAGCCTGTCGGTGCGCGGCTCGGCCAGCTCGCGCCGGAGTTGATAACGCAGAATGTCCATATCCGCCACCTCCCCGGACAGCAGAACCTCTTCGTGCTCGACACCCCGTATCAGGAGGAAATCGACCTGTTGCTGTATGACAGCCGGAACGGCTCATGCGAGCGCATGGCCGGATTCGAGAACCACCGGCCGAGCCGCGGCCAGTACCGCTGCGACCTGCACCCATGTCCGAGCCCAGACGCGCGCAAGGTCGTGGTCAGCTCCCTCCACGACGGCGGGCGGCAAGTTTATGTGCTCAGGCGCTGAGCGGTGCGCCGGCAGGCCAACAACGTGGTGACGCGGCGAGGCCCGGGTCTGCGCCGAGCCGCCTCGCCCATCTTCATCGTGGGCGCCGGTCGCTCCGGGACGACGTTGGTGCGAACGCTGCTGTCCGGGCATTCACGCATCGCCGTCACTCCGGAAACCCACTTCATGAAGCTTGCTTTACGGCATGGCGTCAGAGAGCGTGACGCGCCGGCAGAATTCGAGGCGTTTTGGACGGCCTGGACGGGCAGTCCGCGATTCGCGAGCCTTGGGCTCACCGCCGAGCGATGCCATGAAATCCTCGAGGCACAGGGCCAGCATACCTTTCGCGGAGCCTTCGCGGCCACCCTCGAAGCCTATGCGGAGCGCCTGGGAAAGCCTCGCGTTGGGGAGAAGACGCCTGGGCATTACCGCCACCTGCGGCAGCTTCTTGCCTGGTTTCCCGACGCCAGGGTAGTTTTCGTGCGGCGCGATCCCCGTGCCGTGGTAGCCTCGGCCTTGAAGACGCCGTGGGTCACACACCAGTTGCGGGCGCGTGCCTTTTCGCAGCTACTGATCAGGCGACTCAGGGCTTTCCATGTCGCTTCCCAGGCAAGGGGATGGGTGCGCATCTATGACGCCTATCTCTCCGCGCTCCAAGACGACCCCCGGGTGACCGTGGTCCAGTACGAGGCGCTCATCCGGGAGCCGGATTCCGTGCTAAAGGCGCTCTGCGGTTTTCTCGGCGAGCCGTGGGAACCGGCAATGCTCGACAATCGCGCCAGGTCCCCTCGCCCGTCAACCGACCCAGGAGGGGCGCCAGACGCGTGGCACACCTGGACGACTGCTCACGAAGCCAAGGCCGCGGCCCCCATTTCCGATGAGAGCATCGACCGCTGGCGCCGGGAGCTCTCTTACCTGGACAGGGCTATGATCGAAGGAATGTGCGGCGAGTGCATGCCGCGCTTCGCCTATGCCTTTTCCCTTACTTCCGCGGGCCGGCAGCTCGGGCAAATGGCCGCGCGATCCCTGCTCGTCCTCGAGGCCGCGGAGGCGCGGGCGCGAAGCCGCGAGACCGAGGAGGCCGCCGCGCGGCCATGAACGCACTCAGCGCCTAGCCGTCGGCGATACCTTCGAACATCGCCCCGCGAGCGGCGCCTTACGCCGGCGGCGCTTAGGCGGCACAGACCGCGGATGATCCCCGGGGTGAGCCCGGGCAGCCGCGCCCCTTCGACACCCGCACCGCCGGCGCGCCCGCGGCCAGCGCCGACTATGGAGGCGACCAGGGTCAGGTACGGCTCTCCAGGAGAGGAATAGTCGCTGGGCGGAGGAGCAAAGGAGAGAAAACCCTGCAAGCCGTTCTGGCTGATCGCGGATGACGGATTGTTCACCCGCTGCTGGAGAGTGTGGCGGAGCAGCTGCGGATTCTGTCAACGTCAGACGTAGTGGCAGGCCTAGAGAGTTCTGCTTTTCATGCTGCGGTGCTGCTCGCCGGGCCGTCGGCGCGGTTGCTGGTCCTGCGGCGGACGAGAAACACCAATTATTGCGCCATCGCTGCGAGTCGATGCATAAAGAATTCGATCTGTTCGGCGCCTTCCGAACCGCGGATCAATTGGACTTTCGCCTGATAAGGCCTAAACAGTAGGCTCTAACGATCGATGAGGTGGGGCGACGAATCGCCAGGCACCGAACAGACCCAGCTAAGTTGAGTAACCTCCGTTCCACGATGGAGAGCAGTTTTACTTCACGGCCTGGAGGCAGGAGCCAAGGATAGGCTCGGTAGGCGGTGGGGCGCGCCTGAATAGCCTAGATGATCAGCCACGCGCCCCGTCCGCCCTCCCTGCGGTAACGCAGGCGCCGCTGGGCGCTTCCCGAATTGTATGATCTACACCAAGCACGCTGTCCAAGTGCTCAGCAAGCACAGGGGCCAAAGTGGCTGCGTATGCCGCCGTAAGGTGGTTGCTATCGCGGTAGATGATTGTCCCCTCCGCCTCTGGAGCGCAGGTCGTTTCTGGACAGATCGCGTAATTGACATCGACGGTATGGACGTTGTCGAACATCGCCGCTGCCTGCTCCTCCAGCCTAAAGCGGATGTGAGATGTGTTCGTTTCGCGAGGAAACGTACATGCCTCCGTCGGCAGCCAGGCCCGCCAAGAGGCCCGCGACAGGCACGCCGGCACGTCGAAGCCAGGACGGGGCACGTCACGTATGTGTACGACTGTATCGGCGGCCCGCGAGAGTACCCCGAAGGTGCTCTGCGTCCCTTCATTCCATTCCTGGTCCGTGACCTTGTACGAAATCACGCTCGTGGTGATCACGAGGTGCGGCTCGAGCTGAGCGATCCGATCGAGCACCTTCTGACGCCAAACTCCGCACTCGTGGTATTTCCTTCCTAAGCGGTAGTAGGGGAACGAAACCTCCGCTGGCGGACAGGCCGACTTGATGACGGGAACGATGCGCCAGCCTCGCCCCTCAGCGATCCGCTCTAGCGCGGGTACCCAGTGCGCCATGTGGCTGTCCCCTAGTAGCACGACCTGCAGCCGGCCCGCCGGTGTACCTAAGCTGCAATCCTTGACATCGGTGTCGAGCAGGTCGCTGATGCAGTCCGTCTTATAGAGCGCTCCCATGTCGCTCGCCGCCTTGGCGATGCGAGCCTGCTCCGGCCACATCGCCGCGGTGTCCGCGGCCAGGCGCCAACCTAGACCGAGCCCAACCCCGGCCAGCGTGAGTGCAGCGCCGAGAGCAAACGAGCGTGCCGGACGCCCTTTCAGAAGCAGACTGTAGCGGACGGGATTCTCCACGAAGCGGTACGACGCCTCCGAGACTCCCAGCGCGACGAGCACGATGCCAAGGCGCGTTGCCAATGAAATATCCTCCGCCACGGTGCTCGCCAGCACGAGCAGGGGCCAGTGCCAAAGGTACCAGGAGTACGAGAGCCTCCCTAGTTCTTGAAGCCCCCGCCAGCCAAGCACTTGGCCCAGCACGGTCGAGCGGTCTGCCGCCTCGGCGCGAAGTACCAGCACCGTGGTCAGTGTGGGTAGCAGCGCCGCCGCACCGGGAAACGCCGTGGATTTGTCGTAGAGAGCAGCTGCCACGGCAATGCCTGCCAATCCCACCCACCCAAGTAGCCGGGCAAGTCGCCCCTGGTCGCAACCCCGCAAGGTCGCCCGGCCCCTAGGGATCAGGATTCCCAGTCCACCAATGGCGAATTCCCACGCCCGGGTCGGAGACAGGAAGAACGCCCACGGCTGACGCGTTTCGGTAAGCCACACGCAAGACGCGAAAGACACCAGACTGACAACCACCATGACCCCGACGAGTCGTCCCCGCCGAGGTCCGACCCGCGCTGAAGTCCCGAGTGCGAATAGGACGAGCAGAGGCCAGGCGAGGTAAAACTGCTCTTCGACCGCTAGCTCTTGGCTAAGGGGGAACCTACAACTGAGCGTTTCCTAGGCAGATTGCAACCGATGAACATTTGAATTACAACCTAAGTGTACGCTTGTCCTAGAGATTATATGCAAGTAGGAGATATCTGTTGTTAGACAGCCAGCGGATTTCGAATTGATGCGCAATAGCTTTGAACTCTTCATGGTTTTTCGTTCTTGCCTATTGCCTTTATTTTTAACGACCCAACTAATTCTGCTCGGCATTGCGATCAAGGCCGTCTGAACAGCCCGCTGTGACGATAAATCACGCGCTTGGCGGTGGCTATCAGGGATTCAAGCCAAGCCGCTGACGAACTGAGAGATGGCTAGATATGCACTTGCAAGACTTGACATTGCGCAGATTGCTGAATTGGGCAACCAATCTAGAGCAAAGTGCAAGCATCTCGGGTTACGGTCGTGACGCCTGGGCGAATCACCGCCAAACGAGACCACGGGCTCCGGCGCTTTACAAGCGAAGGCTCATATGCACCGGGGCGGCCCATACCCACCACCAACGGAAGGGTCTGTGCTCGCTCAGCGGGGTAGGATAGATGAGGTACAGCTTTTGCATATGGAGCGCACATCACTGATTAACCAGTCGGCGCGAGGCGGCGTGATTGCGCCGGAAGCTTCCAGGCCAACATACCCTGTCGACCGATCCGGAACACCTCCGATGCGCCGCGTCTTGCTTGCAGCCTATTATGTTCCACCCTATGCCGACATTAGCGGCACGCGGGTTACCAAGTTCGCGAAGTACCTGCCTGCCAACGGCTGGCAACCAACCGTTTTTACTGTCGACCCCCACTACTACGGTTCCCGGCGCTTGGATCGGACATCGGAGGAATTCCGTACGCTGGACGTGATCCGCCTGCCGTATCTGTCTATCCCAGGATCTACGTTGCTGGCAAAGCTGGTATTTCCAGCCGCCGTGTGCTGGGTTGCTTGGCGGCGCCGCCGTCAGATTGACGCCGTGTACCTCGTCGGCAGTCCGTTTCATCCTTTCGTGATCAGCCCGGTCCTGACGCATTTGGTTGGGCTACCCACCATCCTCGACTTCCGGGACTCGTGGAGCATCAATCCGCTCTTTCTGCGGAAATATCGGGGTCTCAGTCGAAAACTGATCACGTGGGTGCGCGGCGGAATCGAGGGCCTGGGCGTCGCCCACGCATCCGCCGTGACCTTCGCGACTGATCGGCTACGTCAAGATTACGCCCGCCTGTTTCCGCGCCATCAGCATCGGTTCCACACGATCGATAATGGCTTCGACGCCGAAGACGTCGAGGGAACGACCCCGGAGCGGATCACGTCGGGCCGAACCCTCGTCCTGGCCGGAAAATTTCATTTCTATACGCCAAATCTGACGCTACTGCTGCTCGAAGCGCTGCGGCAACTGCCACATCTCCACCTGCTTTACATCGGCAGCGAGGCCGCAATTTTCCACGCACTAGGTAATGCCGCCGGGATCCAGAAGCAGCTCACTGCGATGTCTTTTCAGCCGCCGAAGCGTGTGCTTGGGCTTATCGCCGGTGCTGACTGGGCACTGCTCTCCCACGCCAACGACTATGCGATGGGCACCAAAGTCTATGACTATCTCGCGCTCGGCAAGCCGATTCTGGCCTTTGTCCCCAACGACTCGCCGGTTAACGAACTCGACACGCTGCCCACGGTATTGGTCGAGCACCCGCCCTATACCAACCGCCAGGTGCAAAACGCCCTGTCGCGTTTGATCAACCTTTCCATCGCCCCAGTAGCTGATGACGTCGATCGCTTCTCGCGTGCTGCAGCGACTAAGAGGCTTGCGCATGTTCTCGATGCGATAACCGATTGTCAGAACACAGATGGCGAGAGAGCCGCTACCCCCCGGCGACTCAGGCTAGAATTTGACCGCGCCAGCAACCCAAACCTTGCTGCCGGGACAGAACCGAGAGCGAGCGCGATGATGCAAGCACGAGTTCAGGTTGCAGCGGATGGTCCTGCAGTTTCCGTCGCGCCGATGGGCCCCCAAATAGACGTACCTTCGCTCCACTCGGTCTGGCTGCCTTATGTGGAAACCGCCAGTGGGACCGATATCTACACCGACCTGATGGCGACAGGACTGGCCCGCGCTGGACACAGGGTCGTTCGCCAACCACTCGCCCACCGCCTGCAATACGCACCCTCAAGCCTGACGCAGATCCGTCCGCCGGCAGGAACGACCGTCACGCTCGCCAACAGCTGGAACGGCTTCGCCTTCCGCTCCCACAGCAGGCGCCTCGTGGTTGTTGAGCATCTCTTCCTGTTCGACGCAGCCCTGCGTCATTCCAAGTCGATTCCTCAGTCGCTCTTCCATGAGCTTCTTGTGCGTCGCTGGGAAATGCGTAGCATGTCAGCTGCCGACGCGGTAGTCGCAGTCAGCCACTACACCGCGGGGCAAATGCGTCGGGTATTGGGCCTGGACCGGGTCCACGTCATTCACAACGGGGTCGACCTAGCGTTTTTTTGCCCCCGTCCTACCGACGCGAACCCTTCTAGAAATGGGAAGTTCCAGCTTCTGTTCGTCGGAAACCCGACACGACGCAAAGGCGCGGATCTACTGCCGCAGATCATGGAGTTGCTCGGCGAAGGATACGAACTCGAATACACCGCAGGCCGTGGCGATGAAGGCCCCCGGCTGACAGGAGCCAATCTGCGCTGCCTAGGGCGACTCGACCGCGAGCAGGTGCGGGATGCATACCGTCGCGCGGATCTCGTCCTGTTCCCGAGCCGGCTTGAGGGCTTCGGCTATGCTCCGGTGGAAGCAATGGCATGCGGTACGCCGGCCGTCGTCACGCGTGGGTCATCGTTGGTCGAGCTCATCGCGGACGGCATTACCGGCAGGCTCTGCCCGGCCGGAGACGCGTCCGCATTTGCCGCGGCGGTTCGCGAGCTCAGCGCGGATCGACAACGCTTGCATGCCATGGGTAAGGCAGCGCGGCGCTGGGTCGAAGAACGCTTCTCACTGGAATTGATGACCCGGCGCTATCTAGAATTATTCGCCGCTATTGAAGATGGCGCAGACGCCAGGACTGGTTCGGACTACCACTAGCCAGTAAAAGGTCGCATGGGCAGAGGTCCGTATGCTGTATATCGCCTTAACCAGCCAGTTCCCAAGCGATATATCTTATTTGGCGCTGACGTACCGGTTCGAGATGGTCATTCTTTGAGCAGAATCAGGCTATGCGCAAATCGCAGCGCCGCATCTGCGACGGCGAAAAGTCCGGTATATCTCCCGAACTTCCCGCCTATCCCGATAGAGAGGCGAGGAAGCAACCACGGTGCGGCCATCATTTGCTGAGATTGACCAGCACCCGTTGATAGGCCGCGTAAGTATCCAAAGCTCCAAACCCGATTGACTGCTGCCTCGCCTCGCGCCCCAGCTTGGCGCCTAATTCTGGGTCGTTCAATATCCTGACCAATGCCTGTTCCAGTTCCTCCGCATCATCCGGCGGCACCAGCAGACCGCCCCCAGCTTGTAGGAGTTCAGGCACTCCCCCCACACGTGCTGCGACGCAGGGACAACCTGCAGCCATGGCCTCCATTAGCGCCAGGGGCATGCCCTCGCTGCGAGAAGGCAGGACGAACACCGCCGCCGTTTGTAGATGCCGACGCAGTTCCGCCGGCTCGACCTCACCATACCATTCCACCGCGGGCGTAAGCTCGAGGTCAGCGGCTTGTTCTTTTAGGATCTCTCTAAGACTGCCATCTCCTATGACCTTCAGGCGTACGCCAGGCACCGCCCTCATCGCACCCGCAAAACCGCGAAGTAGCACATCGGGTCCCTTGACCGGCTCCAGTCGGCCAGCGAAAAGCACAACCGGACGGCGAACGACCGAGACCAACTCCGCGTTTGGGACAGGCGCGGCCCAGAAAGCGAGATCAATGCCGTTCCGTATAAGATGTATAGGGGGCAAATACCGCCCCTTTTGACCATATCGATCGACCAGCTCATCTCGGAGGTGTCGGGAGACGACAGTAATCGCGTCTGCACGGCGCACATAGTAGGGTAGCAAGTGGCGCGATAGCAGGCTCGGTCGCAGCAAATCACTACCATGGAAGGAGAGCAGAAGGCGGTAGCGGCACCAGGGCCGCAAGAATAGGAAATAGAGCGCTTCTCCGCGAACATAATGCAGATTTATCACCGCGGGCTTCAAGCGGCGCATATCAAATGCGAGTCCGGCCAGGTCTCGCGCGGCGCGCACGAGCATCTTGGCGAACCGTCCCACGCCTCCTGAAGCTTCAATTAGAAGCGGACGCACCAGAACACCATGGCCGAGGCTCCTCGCTGGTCCGGGTCCAGACCATACTTCCGTAGCCGGAATCCCGGCGCGGCGCAGGTCTTCGGCAAGTCGTCCGAATACGGCTTGGACTCCGCCCACTTCGTCGCGCGATGCTGCCGAGTAAAGCAGCACCCGCCGCGGTGGGGCCGAAGCTCTAGTCACCTTCATCGATTCAGACATTTAACGGCTTGGCTCGGTGAGAAATCGCCTAATGCAGCCATTTTCAGGCGTAGCGAACAGCTTTCTGGCAACAAGACAAAATTGCGAGCACTCCACAGGCGGACCGCCCGCCTGGGACGATGCTCCCGAGCCGGCTGCGTGGCGAAGGGTCAAACCATTGGGCGGCCATTGATGGGCGAGCAAGCGCTCGGCGATCGCTTTGAGCAATTCCTCTCGACCGGGTTTGCCGAGCGCGTCCTGACCTTCGGTCATACAGGCATCCAATCGGCGTCACCGCTGAAGCGGACATCTTTCCCAGGGGCGATACAAGCTACGCCCAGATTCTGACGGCGGTACCCTTCCCATGCAGGCGACGACCCCAGCAGGGTCGCCAGCTCACTGATCCAAGAGCCATACCCAGCGCAAGATTCAGACGCTCTCTCTCACTGCTCAGCATCCTGCTGCTCGCCAGTTGCGCCCGGGCCCCGAGGCTGATCCCGACACCCGCTTGATACGAGAGCTCAAGGCTCAGCCTGTTCAGCGATCCCTCGCCGATGCAGCAACGCGACCGGATGGACATCCTGGACGCGACCGACCGCCAACCCGAGCGAGACGCCTACGACGATCTCGTCCCCTACGGCAGCGGGCGTTCCGCTTCTTTGGCATTCGGTGAGGCCGGGGGCGACATCGAAGACCGCAAGAATGGGCCGGACCGGTTGGCGCAACCGCGGATTGAACTGATCGCGACATTACGTTGACAGGCTACCGTTTCACCTTTTTCTACTTGCTTAACCGAGTGAAAAATGGTGTGCATGGTAAAGTGTCACTGTCAGATCATAGCACCGTGTCACCTTAATCCACCGAACCGCCTTAGTCAAGTTCAGCAGACACTAGGTCGCAATCAAATCGCAACTCAGGCGTCGCGCGATGGCCACGACTGGGTCATCTGTCGGCGCTAGCATTTTCCGATGATTCGCAAATCAATGCGCCTCGCCATCGCCGATAGGAAGCAGCCGTGACCGATCCGACCCGTACCACCCTAGGCGACCGCTTCGACCAAGCCATTTTCGATGCGATCTACTCCCGCGCGTTGGTCTACAACACCTGCTGGGAAGATCCGTCCGTGGATCGGCAGGTGTTGGACATCGGTCCCGACGAACACATGCTGGTGATCACCAGTGCCGGCTGCAACGTGCTGGACTACGCGCTGCTCGGACCTCGGCGCATCCATGCGGTCGACGCCAATCCGCGCCAGAACGCCTTGCTTGCGCTCAAGCTCGCCGGCATCCGCCTGCTTGATTTTGAGGACTTCTTCGCGGCCTTCGGTCGCGGCTATCATCCGCGGTTTCGCGTCCTCTACCTGGAGCGGCTGCGCGATGCATTGGACCCCTTCGCGCGCGGCTTCTGGGACCGGCGCGTCGATTGGTTTGGCAACCCGCGTGGCAGCTTTTATTTCCACGGGCTCTCCGGTACGGTCGCGCGCGGCTTTCGCGGCTATCTGCACTTACGTCCGCGGTTGGCGGCCGGAATCGCGGAGCTGTTTCAGACCCGTTCGCTGGAACATCAACGCGAGATCTACGACAGCCGGGTGGAACCTTTGATCTGGAGTTCCGCCATTAACTGGACGCTGTCGCGCCAGTTCACGCTGAGCATGCTCGGCGTCCCACATCCGCAGCGCAAGGAGGTGCAGACCCAGCACGAGCGCGGCGTCGCCGGTTTTGTGCGCGATGCCATCGACTACGTCTTTCGCAACCTGCCGGTCTGGACCAACTATTTCTGGGCGGTGTATCTGCAAGGTCATTACACCGAACACTGCTGTCCGGAGTATCTGAAGCGCGACAACTTCGCGCTGCTGAAGGCCGGGCTTGCGGACAGCATCGAGTTGCACACGCAGACCGTTTCGGCCTTTCTCGCCGACAACGACGAGCCGATCTCTAGGTTCGTGCTGCTCGACCACATGGATTGGATGAGTTCGTATCACCCGCAGGCATTGACCGAAGAATGGTCGCTGATTCTACAACGGGCGCGCTCTGACGCGCGGATCATCTTCCGCAGCGCACATGCGGCGCCGCGCTGGCTGGAATCATTGGAACTCGGCGCCGAGCAGGGCCGGCTCAGGGATCGCCTGAGCTTCCACCCGGAGTTGGCTGCGGCCATGCAGCCGCTGGATCGTGTACACACCTATGCCGGCTTCCATATTGCCGACCTGCGCGTCTGAGGCGCTCGGCCAATGTCAGCCGGTGATGCCAGAATCTTGCTGCACCTGCTGCGCGGTCAGCCGCGCCAGGGCAGTCATGCCGAACGACTGCAGGCCTTCTACGCCCCGCAGGCGAACGCCTACGACAACTTCCGCGAACGGCTGCTGCACGGACGCCAAGCCCTGATCGAGATGTTGGCGCCGCGCGTCGGCGAGCGCATCGTCGAACTCGGCGCCGGCACTGGTCGCAATCTGCTGTTCTTCGGCGAGCGGCTTGCCGGGCTGGAGCAGGCAACGCTCGTGGACCTGTGTCCGGCGCTGCTGGAGCAGGCGCGCGAGCGCACGGCCGCAATGCCCAATGTGCGGGTCGTCCAGGACGACGCCACGAGCTGGCAACCGGGACGGCCCGTGGACTGTGTCTACTTGTCCTACGCCCTGACGATGATTCCGGACTGGCGCGCCGCCATCGACAACGCGATTGCGATGCTGCACCCCGGTGGGCGCCTAGGCGTTGTCGATTTCTATGTTTCGACAGCACACCCGGGACTCGGGCTAGCCCGTCACGGGCCGTTGACGCGCTGGTTCTGGCCACGTTGGTTCAGCCACGACGGGGTACACCCAAACCCGGCACATCCGGTCACGCTCCGCGAGCGTCTGCCACGGCACCGGCTGCTCGAAGCGCGCGCGCCGGTGCCCTACCTGCCCGGACTACGAGTGCCCTATTACTGCTTCGTCGGCCACACTGAGGTCGGTGGGTCGGCCGGATGCTGAAAATGCCTGCGGTCGCGGTCACGCGAGGTGATACCTCGGACCGACGAGAACAGGGCGCCATCATGTTCGTGCCAACTCAGCCAAGCGCCCCCAGGACAGAGGATCATTGCACAGGGCAATTGCGCATCTTTCGCCCTCGGCCCTTCCGACCGCAAGCCGGAGGTAGCCATGAAACTCGACTCATCCGCAAACAGGCAGTGCCCTCAAGCAATCTAAGCGACTGCGAAGGAGATTCTCCAATGCCCAAGGTCCGCGCCATCTTTCTGTCTGACATCCATCTCGGCACCCGCGCCTGCCAGGCCGAGCGGTTGCTGGAATTCTTGCGCGAGCACGAATCCGAGAATCTGTTCCTAGTGGGCGACATCGTCGACTTTTGGTCGATGAAGCGCGGCATCTATTGGTCTACGCACCATAACACGGTGGTGCAAAAGGTCCTCAAGCGTGCCCGCCATGGCGTCAACGTCGTGCTGATCCCCGGCAACCATGACGAAGCACTGCGCGAGCACGCCGGCGTCGCCTTCGGCCAGATTCAGCTGGAAAAGGAACACATCCACACCGGCGCCGACGGCCGCCGCTGGCTGCTGTGCCACGGTGATGAATTCGACCAAGTCACCCGCTACCACCGCTGGCTGGCGGTCTTGGGCGACCATGCCTATGCCGCCGTTGTGCGTCTGAACACCCTAGTCTCCTGGGTCCGGCGCCGGCTCGGTCGGGCCGGCTATTGGTCGCTGTCCGGCCATGTAAAACGCATGGTCAAAGAGGCGGTCAGCTTCATTTGGGAGTTCGAGCAGTGCGTGGTACAGGCTGTCAAAGAGCGCGACGTAGACGGCGTGATCTGCGGTCACATCCACGCCGCAACCATCAAGGAACTCGACGGCATCACTTATATCAATTGCGGCGACTGGGTCGATAGTTGTACCGCCATCGTCGAGCATATCGACGGCCGCATGGAGTTGGTCGAATGGGGCCTCGCGCCTCGCCAGGCGGAACGCAAGGCGCCAAGTCCGATCAGCGAAGTCGTTGATGTGGGTAACCGCCAGGCCGCCTGAATCACGAGCGAGGCAATGCCTGAGACCGACGAGCGCAAGGCGCTGCTTTGCTTGACCTCTCGGCGTCTTCAAGTGGGCCAGGGGCCGAGAGCCGAGGATCGCTCCACAGTGCAAGCGCATCTTTCGCCCTCGGCCCTTTCAGCGACTTGACTCATCTGCAAGCATTTGGCGCCCTCAAGCAATCTAGGGCGCTTGCGCTGAGATGATCATGCCAGGCCGGGGCCAAACATGAAACCTGTGCGCTCGGGATACGCCGAAGGTTAATAAGCGCGCCGCCCACAAGGGGTGGTCGGGATCATCGAAGGTCAAAGCCATCGGATCCGCGAAGACCGTGCCAGCTTCCTGGAATGACACGCCGTGCTTCCGAAGGTTAGCAGCGGCTTTGCTTGAGTCCCAGTCGAGTTTCACGTGCCTTGATCACAGGGTAGCTTTCCTCGCCCAACTATAAGACGACGGACGAAGTTCTCGATGAGTCCGCCAGTTGGCGCTGATGCAACCATAGGAATTCCCGCCTTGTCAATGATTTAGGCGGCGCAACGAGGGACTAGGCGCCAACGGCTATTCATGGAGGACGACGACGATGCGCGACGACGATGCGCTCTTAAGGAGATGCGCTAGCCTGGCCGTGTTGATCGAACGGCGTGGAAGTCTGGTCGTACTGCCTGATGCCGAACCATGTCCACTTGATTCTCCTACCCACGGACGAGACCGGGCTCGCGCGTGCCGTCAGTGAAACGTATCGTCGTTGCAGTGGGTACATCAACGCAGGTTTGGGAGTCACTTGCCATGTGTTTCAACGGCGGTTCGACTGCGGCTACTGCGCGAGGTGCGCAGCGGTCGTTGCTACACCATCACGCGGCGTGGCAAGCCCGTGGCTGACCTCGTCCCGCGTGCGCGAACGCGCCGCACCGATTCGCTCAAAGCAGTCGCCGCGGTGCGCGCCTTTCCCCAAGGTGCGAGGCGTGCCGGCGGAAGCCGTCGGGGAGTGGATTGCTGAGGGCCGGCGATGAGCCTGGTGCTTGATGCATCCATGACCCTGGCGTGGATCTTTGATCGCACCGACCCCGAGGAGAAAGTGCTGGCCGATCAGCTGCTGGACACCTTAACAGCCCAAGCAGCCCTGGTTCCGGTGCTGTGGTACACCGAGGCGGCCAATGCCTTGCTGGTGGCTGAGCGTCGTGGCGTGGCGCGCGAAGCCCAGGTGATCGACTATCTGCATCGCCTGTCCCGGCTACCCATCGTCACCGACGATGCCTCGGTATCGGCCCGGCAGGAGTCCGTGATGGCCCTCGGTCGCGAACATCGGCTGTCCGCCTACGACGCCATCTATCTCGATCTGGCCTTGCGCACCGGATCGGTCTTGGCGTCTTTTGATGCAAAACTCCTAACCGCGACACGCACGGCAGGCGGGGCGATCTTCGGCCACCATGATCCAGAGCGAACCAGGTACCCCGAACTGGCGGGTGGACAAGCGAAGTGCAGTCCACGTGTGACCGGCATGCTAGTCGGCTAGCTGGTGCAAGTCCAGCCATGGCCCTTGGAAGAGGGGAACATGTAGGCGAAGGCAAGGGTGCCCGAAGAAACTGCCCTGCGCTCTTTACGGAAGAAGAGAACGGCAAGAGGTGTTAGGCCGCCGATCTTGGGTCGGTGTCACTACGACACTTTAAGCCCTAAGCCCTAAGCCCTAAGCCCTAAGCTTTGCTGCGACGTGACAGGTGATGGGACCGGGGGATAAGCAGATGAAGCCGTAGTCATCGTAAAGCTCGGTGCCTGTGATCCGGCGGTGACGTCGGTGAGGGTAAAACACCGAGTCAGTGGCAAGGAGGCTGGAGGTGAAGGGTGGAACAGGTAAGCGGAATCGGAGAGCATGAAAGACCGTGAGACCGAGATCAGCCCATTTGAGGAGCCGCTCGCCAGGCCGAGACGTAAACACCGGCTGTACGGCGTCCGCGCAGATCGACGAAGGTCCTACGCAAAGAGCGTGACATGCATCAACGAGATCGATTGACCGACGCACGACACAGACCAACCGCTCCGCCAGGAAGCGCTTGCATTGGTCTGCCGAGAACTGGTCGATACGCCTTGCGTGAGGAGCCCTGTACGGACCCGTACGCAGCGTTCTGTGGGCAGACGAGGCTTCGGCTCCTCTGACCCGATCTCTTCCAGGAACAGCCCGTTCAGGTTGTTTTGGAACCTAGAAAGAGCAGTTGTTCAGCATGCGGAGCTTGCGTCGGGCGATCTTCTGAATCTCTGGCGGGAGCCGCCGGTCTCCCTCGCCGGACCAAATGCGCTTCGCAGCCCTGTCGCGAAAACCCTTAATCAAAGTCTTGACTATAACGCATGGCGTTATGCGTCACAACACGCAGAGCACAGTCAGACACAACGTCAGCGGGGGCTGAACGCCTGAAGGATTCGTTCTCGCGCTGTTGCACGGCGCGCTACGCGGTATGCGCCTAAGCAGTTTGATTTCACTTGGTTTCAGGCTAACAGCAAAGGGTCACTGGGCGGCGCCCCTCGCCGCGCGAGGGGGCAGCGCGGCGAGCCCCTCTCTGTGGCGCAAGGGCAATCGCCGACTCTATCGTGATGCAAGCTGATGCGTCCCGTCGCCAGTCCGAGTCTCAGCGCGCGCGCCAGCGAATCTCGACCAGCGGCACCTCCCAGTGCTCGCAGCGGCTGCCGGCGGCGAAGGCGTTGCTGTCCTGCGCGCGGTCGCGGCGCATCAGGGCTTCGATACGGATGGCTTCGATCAGCTCAATGCGCGGACACCAGTACGCAGCGGCTCGCTTTGACAGGCGCGCGACTGGCATGCCCTCGGCATCCAGGAGGGTCAGATGGCCGCCGTCGCTGCTTGGAGTCAGCGCGTCGCCGCTGTTCAGCGCCGCGAGTTGGCGATGGATCGGCGCGTCCGGCGCCTGGCGCCCGGCGTAACCGAGGTCAAGATCGGCCGGGGTAAGGCGCGTGTAGCGGCGGGCGATGACCTCGGGCGGCAGTGGCTCGACCACGGGCTGCGCGGACAGCAGCCAGTCGCCGTTGAGCAGCGGCAGGTGGGGATGCTTGCCGGCGGCCAGTTCCATCAGCGTTAGCGTCTCTCGGGCGCGAGTCATGCCGACATAGCAGAGGCGGCGTTCGTCTGCGTCGGCCGGGTTGTGCCCCCAGCCGCCATCGGCGATGAGCACATGCGGAAACTCCAGGCCCTTGGCGCCGTGCAGCGTCGAGAGCAGCACGCCGGAGCCGATACTGCGCTCTCGGCGCTGCTCGGCCAGGGTTTCCCAACAGAATTCCGCGATCTCGGCGGCCGGAACGGCGGCGCCGCCGACCTCGGCGGTCCAGTCGTCGATCAGGCGCGCGAGCAGCTCGCGCCAGGGGCTTGCGCGCGGTGCCAGCAGCGCGGTCAGTCCATCGGCCGTCAGCGGCTCGTGCTCGCGCTGTTTGAGCGCGGCGAGAAAGGCGCCGATCTCGCGGACGCGGTGCAGCGCTGGCAGGTCGCCGGGTAGTCTGACGGGGATCTGGCGGTATTCGCACAGCGCGCGGATCGGCGCCAGCAGTTCGCGCTGACGCGCCAGCACCGCGAAGTCGGACCAGTTGGCGTCGCCCAGGCGCCGCAGTTCTGCCATGCGCCTAACCAGCGCAGCGGCCTGATGCGTCGGATCAGCGACTCGCAGCAGCAGCACGCGCCCCTTGGCATGTCCGTCCAGTCCGGACCAGCGCCCGCCCGCGGGCGCGGACTTGCGGCGGCGGTCGATGCGGATCGGATGGTCCTGTTTCATGCGCTCGCCGTTGTTGGCGATCAGCGCGTTGGCGGCATCAATAATGTGCGCGCTGGAGCGGTAGTTTTCGACCAGATAGTGCAGTTCGGCGTCGTAGTCGGTTTGGAATCGGCGGATGTAGTCGACGCTGGCGCCGCGAAAGGCGTAGATGTTCTGGTCGTCGTCGCCGACCGCGAGCAGGGTCAGGCGGTCGTCGTCGGCGGTGCGCCCGGCGATGGCCGCGACCAGGGCGTATTGGTCGGCGTCGATGTCCTGATACTCGTCCACCAGGATGTGCCGGTAGCCGGCCAGCAGTCGGTCGCGGGCGCTGTCGGGCTCGATGCCGGGGAGCTCGATGCGGCCCTCGAGTAGGTCCACCGCCTCGGCGATCAGGCCATCGAAGTCGGGTCCGCTAGCAGCCCCGTTCGCGAGCCGTTCCGTACAGGAGTGGCCGGTCAGGCGCATCGCGAAGCCGTGATAGGTCTGCACCGTGACGCCGCGGGCGCCGTCGCCGACCAGGTCCGCGAGCCGACGGCGCAGCTCCAGCGCGGCGGAACGGTTAAAGCAGAGCACCAGGATGCGATGTGGCGGCACCCGCAACACCCGCAGCAGGTAGGCGCAGCGATGCACGATCACGCGGGTCTTGCCGGAGCCGGGACCTGCCAGCACCAGTCGGTTGCCGTCCTCGGGCGCGGCGACGATCTCGGTCTGCGCCGGGTTGCCCAGCGCATCGACGATGGCGTGGAAGGACTCGGCGGTGGTGGCGCGGGTCAGCATCTCGCGCCGGTCGGCGAAGAAGCGCTTGACGAACGCGGCCTTGCCCAGCGTAAAGTAGGCCGTGACCAGCCCCAGGGCCTGGCGGATCTTTTCCGCACCCAACCGCGCGTATTGATCCATCACGTGGATCTGAAACACCCGCTCGCCATAGTGCTGGGCCAGTGGTTGGTACTGGGCCTTGGTGTAACGCCGGCCCTTGGCCTCCGGCAGCAGTTGCACCGTCATCGCCGCGCGGAATACCGCGAAGCCGCCGTGCAGGATGATGGCGTCATGCTCGTGTAGAAACAAAAGCCCGCGCTCCATGGCCGCCAGCGGGTCGCGCACCTCGGCCGATAGGCTGAGGTCTTCGCGCAGCGCTCGGGTCAGCTCGTCGGTGCCGAAGCTGACCCGCAGAGCCGACGACGCGCTGGTGTCCGCGGGCAACTTGTCCAGCAGCGAGCTTAGGATCAGCCCGGCGACGGCGCGGCGGCGCTCGGCGGTCGCGATCAGCGTCGGCCAGTCGCGATGCAGCTTGAGCCGATAATGATCGCGGTCGCTCTGGCGCAGGTCGAGGCTGCCGCGGGCGCCGGCCAGACCGCGGCCATCCAGCGCCAGCCCCTTCAGCAGCGTGCGCAGGGTCTCCGGATTGCTCGCCTGATCCTGATCGAGCAGGTGCTGATTCAGCCGCCGCAGCGACAAGGGCAGCCAGGCGCCGGGCGCTGGATCTGGTTCCTGTTCGCGTAGCGCATCGAGCATGGCCCGCTCCAGCCGTGCGACCCGCTCCAGGATCAGCGCCGAGTGGTCCTTGACCTTGTGCCGCACGTAGGCGGTCAACTGCGGGCCGCTGTTCAGCAGTCCGGCCCCGGCCATGTCGTGCAAGGTCCGCAACACGCGCTGGCCAGGGGTCTCGCCGCGGTCCCAGGCTGGCGCTTGGCCGCCGGCTTCAAGCGCGAAGGCCGGCAGCCGCGCCAGGTCGTCCGCGGTGATGCCCTCGTCCGGATCGGCATTGAGCATCAGCTCCATAATCGCCAGCCAGCGTGCCTGCTGCGCCTTCGACAAGCCCAGCCCGCGGATCTTTAGCCCGGCCGCTTCCAGGCTCGGCACGGCCGGCCGCCCCTGGAAGACGCCGGTGCGGTTGTCGTCGCGCTGCACCAGGCCAGCGCGCTCCAGCCAGGCGATGGCGATGCGCACGCGGGTATCGGCGTCGCGGGCCTCGGTGTCGAAGCCCAGGTGCAACTGCTCGTCGCGCAGCAGCTCGGCGCTGGTGGCGACCACGCGGCCCTCTTGGTCGCGCTTGGCTCGACGCAGACCACGCAGGATCTCGGCGATGTCGCGCCGGCTGAGTTCGGACATCGCCTCCATGCCGAACTGGGCCTCGATGTCCTGCTCGTCGTACAGCAAAACGCACAGGGCCGGCTTGCGATCACGCCCGGCGCGGCCCGCCTCTTGGATGTAGTTTTCTAGCGAACCTGGGATGTCGGCATGAATGACGACGCGCACGTTCTCCTTGTCCACGCCCATGCCAAACGCATTGGTGGCGCAGATGACCTGCAGCTCGCCAGCGACGAAGGCGTTTTGGATGCGCCTTTTCTCCGGCGCGTCGATGCCGGCGTGAAAGGCGGCCACGGCCCAGCCGTGACGCATCAGGCTGTCCTCCAGTTCCTCGGTGCGCTTGCGGCGCGAGGCATAGACCACGGCGGCACCGGCTGACTGGTCCGGATCAGCGGGCGCGTCGGGGGTGGTCTGCGTCAGGTGCTCGACGAGGATGGCGTGGATGCGCTCGTCCTTTTCGTGCTTGCTAACCGTCTGCACCTCGAAGGCGAGGTTGTCGCGCTCGACGCCGCCCTCGTACGAGCGCAGCCGCAGACCCAGCTGGTCGCTGAAATAGCTTAGGATCTCGGCGATGACATCGGGCTTGGCGGTGGCGGTGAAGCAGGCCACCGGCGGGATCTCGGTCTGCTGGCGCTCGGCCAGCGTGCGGATAAAGCGCCCGGCGTAGAGATAATCCGGGCGAAAGTCATGGCCCCATTTGGACAGACAGTGGGCCTCGTCGAACACCCAGCAGCCGATCTCGCGGCTGGCCAGCACATTGCCGACCGAACGGTTGCGCAACTGCTCCGGGGAGATATACAGGATGGCGACATCGCCCAGGCGCACGCGCTCCATCACATCGCCGCGCTCCGGCGGCGTCAGCATACCGTAGATGGCCGCGGCGCTGGTGGTGCCGGTCTGCTTCACCAGGTTGTCCACCTGGTCCTTCATCAGCGCCTGTAACGGCGAGACGACCAGGGTCAGGGTGCAGCGGCGCAAATGCCGCACCAACCCAGGCAACTGAAAGCACAGCGACTTGCCGCCGCCAGTGGGCAGGATGGCGAGCAGCGACTGATCCGCGATGCCGTCCGCCGCCACCGCCTGTTGCAGGCTGCCGCCGTCGGCCGCCGCCGGCTCCGGGCGAAAGGCGTCGAAGCCGAACCAGCGCTTGAGCTGACGCAGCGGGTCGTGCGTCTCGCGGCACCAGTTGCAGGCCGGGTCGCCACAGGGTGCCTCTCGCAGCGCCTTCAGCAGCCCGCGCGTCGCCGGAAAGCGATGTCGCACCCAGGGCGGCAGCACCGAGTCGCCGCCGGCCACCTGTAACCAGGCCGCGGCATAGGCAATGACCGGGCGCAGATTCGCGTCTCGCAGATGGTCTAGGATCAGTCGCGGTGCGGCGGTGGTACAGGCACGGCCTTGCCAGCGCCCGAGCAGCGTATCGCGCACGCCCATGACAGTCGGCAGTTCGCCCGACAACAGCCGGAAGACCGCGGCCATGCCGTCCCCGCCGGTCGGGTTGTCATCGAGCAGCCTGGCGCCGCGAAAGCAGAACTGAAACACGCCGATCAGGTCGGCCTCGCCTGCCGTTGCGCGCCTGGCGAGTTCGTCGAACTGCTCGCGCAGGACCTGCGCGGCCAAGCGGCAGTCGGCCACCGGGTCGGCGACGCTGTCGCGCACGAGTTTGTAGTCCTTGACCAGCCGATGGTAGGGATTCTGTGGAAAGGCCAACGGAGACAGATACAGCGTATCGATGATGCGCCGGCCAAGCAGACCCAAACTCGGCGCCAGGGCTCGCAGCGTTGGCAGGTCGTGTCCGAGCAGATTGTGGCCGACGACGAACTCGGCGTCGCCGGCAAAGCCTTGCAGCTCGCCCAGCGCCCGATGCAGGTCGAAGCCGCCCTGCCGGCGGAACTCGCGTCCATCGCGGATGGCGCCGATCTTGTGCACGGCACCGTCGGCGCCGGTTTCGAGATCGAGCAACAGGGCCCGCCGCAGGAGCTGATCGATCAATGTCTGTACCGATGCGTCCTTGACCATTGGCTGAGCGCTGTTCATGGCCGAATTCTACAGCGCGGACGCCTGGTTGACACCGGTTGCTGCTGCAACCAGCAATGCCCGCCCGCTACGACCATCGCCCGGCCCAGGGACCCAGTCGCTCGACGACGCAATCAAGCAGGGGACTCACTTCCGCCAAGCCGTGGTCTGCGCACCGGAGGTGCGCCGCCGTGCCGCACCAAGGCCAATCGGCAGCGCTCGCGGCCAGTTGCGCTGAGACGGGTTTCAAAGCCAGTTAGCGGAAAGCCGCCATCAACTGAGGTGCGTCCAGCGCCACGCAGCCGAACCGCCCCCGAAACACATGGCAAGTGACTCCCAAAGGTGCGTTGATGTACCCAGGGCAAAGACGACGCGTTTCACAGTGTTGTTCCGGCACGCGTGCGTGACGGCTAGAAAGGGGGTTGGCGAGGATGGCAATCGCCAACCCGCCCGGCGCGTCCCGCG